>TARA_R100000541_G_scaffold1992_1_pt1 | contig 35105 bp, 26 predicted proteins | sample TARA_R100000541 | Tara Oceans TARA_R100000541 (sample SAMEA2621416) | marine metagenome | biome: marine biome (ENVO:00000447); feature: surface water layer (ENVO:00002042); material: "saline water (ENVO:00002010), including plankton (ENVO:xxxxxxxx)" | depth 5 m | reverse complement strand
TTGCCGGGTTCGACGGTGTGGAAATTCAGTTCCCTTATGAGCTTCCGGCGATTCGCCTGAAGGAGCTGCTTGAGCGTGCGGGTTTGCCGCTGGTGCTGATCAATCTGCCGGCCGGTGATTTCATGCAGGGCGGTGCCGGGCTGGCGGCGGTGCCATCGCGGCAGGCTGAGTTCGACGCGGCCCTACAGGATGCATTGACCTACGCGGCCATGGCGCGGCCGATGTGCGTCAACGTGCTGCCCGGTCGGTTGGCCGAAGGCGTGACGCGTGAGCAGGCCCTGGAAACCCTGGCCGGCAACCTGCGCAAAAGCGCCGAGGCGTTCGCACCTCTGGGGGTGCGAGTGGTATGCGAGGCGATCAATCCGCTGGACATGCCGGGTTTTCTGATCAACACCCCGGAGCATCTGCAAGCGCTGCTGGAGCGCGTCGATCATCCCAATTGCCAGGCACAGCTGGACCTCTATCACATGGCCCGACAAGGGCTGGATGTTGCCGCTGGGATAGCACTGCTTGGCGCCCGGATCGGGCATGTGCAGTTTGCCGACTGTCTTGGTCGCGGGGCGCCCGGCACGGGCTCGATAGCTTTCGGGCCGTTGCTCGACGCCTTGCGATCGGTGGGCTACACCGGCTGGTTGGCGGCCGAATACCGCCCCGACAGCCCGGGTACTTCGACCGGCCTTGGCTGGCTGGAGGCTTGGCAGCAAAGCTGAACCGTCGCATCGACCGGCATCAGCGAAAATGATGGTGACAGACAGACGCCTGCGAGAACCCTAGAGTCAGTTTCGAGAACCGGTCGGCACACGGCCGGTGCATAACAATAAATCGAGAGCGACGTCATGCAGCCATCCACCCAAGCCGCGAACGCCTGGCGCGTCCTGTTCCTGCTGTTTCTGGCCAACCTGTTCAATTTCTTCGACCGCACCATCCCGGCGATCATTGCCGAGCCGATCCGCCTGGAGTGGGATCTCAACGACTTCCAGTTGGGCCTGATCGGCACCGCCTTCACCATCATCTATGCGATCGCCGGCGTGCCGCTGGGCCGCATGGCCGACATCGGCTCGCGGCGCAAGATCATGGGCTGGGGCCTGACCGTCTGGAGCGGCCTGACCGCCGTCAACGGTCTGGCCTGGAATTTCTGGACCTTTCTGTTGGTACGCATGGGCATCGGCATCGGTGAGGCCAGCTATGCGCCCGCTGCCAACTCGCTGATCGGCGACCTGTTCCCGGCGCACAAGCGGGCTCGGGCGATGGGCATCTTCATGCTCGGTCTGCCGCTGGGGCTGTTGCTGGCCTTTTTCACCATCGGCTCGATGGTGGAGTACTTCGGCAGCTGGCGCGCGCCATTCTTCATTGCTGCAGTGCCTGGGCTGGTGCTGGCGCTGTTCATCTTTTTCGTCAAGGAGCCACAGCGTGGTGCGGCGGAAACAGTGAAGGTGTCGCAGACGCCGGTAGAACAGCCGATTCGCAAAGTGTTTGCGATCCGCACCTTCTGGTGGCTGGTGCTGGCAGGGCTGGCGTTCAATTTCGCCACCTACGCCTGTAACGCCTTCATGGTGCCGCTGCTGATGCGCTATCACGCGGTGCCGCTGGTGGAGGCCTCGATCGCCACTGGGGTGATCGTCGGCTTGACTGGCTTGATCGGGTTGACCCTCGGCGGTTGGGTCGCGGACAAGATCCACCAGCGCTTCGCTCGTGGCCGTCTGATCTTCGCCGCCGTAAGCATGCTCATCGCGACCGCTCTGACCGGTTATGCATTGCTCGCCGGACGGATCGAGGTTGGCGTGTTCGTTGCGGTCTTCAGTATCGGCTGGCTGTTCTCCTACAACTTTTACACCTGCGTCTACACCGCCATTCAGGATGTGGTCGAGCCGCGTCTGCGTGCGACCGCCATGGCGCTGTTCTTCGCCGGGCTCTATCTGCTGGGCGGCGGCATGGGCACAGTGGTAGTGGGGCTGCTGTCGGACCATTTCGCCGAGTCGGCAATGCTTGCCGCAGGCGCCAGTGAGATGAGTGAAGTGTTCCGGGCTGAAGGTCTGCACGGCGCCATGTACCTGATTCCAGCCTCGCTGCTGCTGACCATGGTGTTTCTGTTCCAGGCATCGCGCACCTTCTGCCATGACTCCAAGCGCATGACGGACGGCATGACCGACTCCGCAGCCGCTGCCGAGCCGGCACTCGCCTAACGGCGAGCCGCTGCGACAGCACTCGGCTGTCGCAGTGGTTTGCTTGGTTGAGATCGCCGACGATTGGCCTGCATTTGCCGGCCGGCTCGCATAAACTGCGCGGCCGTTTTTGGTAGTCCGGACCGCACATGCACAACCCGTCTCCCGCCCGCGCCTGCGGCATCGACTTCGGCACCTCCAACTCCACGGTCGGCTGGTGGCGTCCCGACGCCGAGCCACTGTTGACCCTGGAAGGCGATCAGCAAACCCTGCCCTCGGTGGTGTTCTTCAACGTCGAGGAGCGTCGTCCGGTGTACGGTCGTCTGGCCCTGTCCGAATACCTTGAGGGCTACGAAGGGCGCCTGATGCGCTCGCTCAAGAGCCTGCTGGGCTCCAAATTGCTGAAGAGCGAAACCACCGTGCTGGGCAGCGCGATGCCGTTCAAGGACATCCTCGGATTGTTCCTGAGCACGCTCAAACAGCGCGCCGAAAACCAGGCCGGGCGCGCATTCGATGAGGTGGTGCTGGGCCGTCCGGTCTTTTTCGTCGACGACGATCCGCAGGCAGACAAGGAAGCGGCCGATACCCTGGCTGCGGCTGCCCGGAAGATCGGCTTCAAGGATGTCTCGTTTCAATACGAACCCATCGCCGCAGCGTTCGACTACGAGTCGCGCATCGAGCGGGAAGAGCGGGTACTGATCGTCGACATCGGCGGCGGCACCTCGGACTTCTCGCTGGTGCGGCTGGCACCGGAACGTCGTCAAATCGATGACCGTCAGGACGATATCCTCGCCACCTCGGGCGTGCATATTGGCGGTACCGATTTCGACAAGCAGCTCAGCCTGCAGGGCGTGATGCCGCTGTTCGGATACGGCAGCCGGATGAAAAGCGACGCGCCGATGCCCACCAGCACCCACCTCAACCTGGCGACCTGGCACACGATCAATGCGGTATATGCGCCGGCTTCGCTGCGTGCGCTACAAAGCATGCGCTACGACATCGTCGACCCCATCGGAATCGACCGGCTGTTCAGTCTGATCGAACAGCGCGCCGGGCACTGGCTGGCGATGCAGGTAGAACAGGGCAAGATCGAACTGACTGACCATGAACGCTTCCAGATCGACTTCGCGCGAATAGAACCCGGCCTTGAAGCCACTCTCACACGTTCTGTATTCGAAACGGCGATCGACCCCCTGCTCGAACGAATCCGCGCCAATGTCAGTCAATTGCTGATAAGTGCTGGGCTCAAGCATGAGGACATCGACACGGTCTTCTTTACCGGTGGTTCCAGCGCGATCCCTGCGCTGCGCCAGAGCGTCGCCGCTTTGCTGCCGCGGGCGCGCCATGTCGAAGGCAATCGCTTCGGCAGCATCGGTAGCGGCCTGGCCATCGAGGCGCGCAAGCGCTACGGTTGAATCGCCCGTCATGCCTGCTGCCTGAGCGTGGCAGCGGGCCTGAATGGGAGTTGTCATGGGCTACAAGCTGCGTCCGCAAGATCCAGCTGCCGAGGTGCGAAAAGTCGCTCGGCAGGGCATCGACAAGGCCATCAAAGCGCTGAGCGTTGCACCCGAAGAACGCGCCGAGGGTGTGCATCAGGCGCGTAAGCGGTTCAAGGAGCTGCGTGCCCTGCTGCGCCTGGTACGCAAGCCGCTGGGGGATGAGTTCCAGCGTGAAAACCATCGTTTGCGGGATCTGGGCCGCGCCCTGGCCGAGTCGCGTGATGCGACGGCCATGCTGGAAAGTTGGGATGCCCTGGCGAAGCGTTTTCCGAGCCTGTTCGCCGAGGCAGATTTCAAAAAGACCCGACGTCGCCTGCAGGCGCGGGCGAAGCAGGCTGAAAGCGGCGCTACCGATCTCGATACGCGCATCGGCAAGGTCATCGATCAGCTGCAGAATGCGCGCAGCTGTGTCGACAACTGGCCACTCCAAACTAAGGGCTTCGACTTGCTGGCTGGCGGCGTCAAGCGCACCTACGCCGACGGTTGTGCTGAGCTGGCCAAGGCGCGGCACGATCTCAGCGACGAGCAGCTCCACCAGTGGCGCAAGCGGGTCAAGGACCACTGGTACCAGACGCGCTTACTGGCGCCGAGCTGGCCGAAATTGATGCAGCTGCGCAGTGACTCGCTGAAGGCGCTGGCGGATCTGCTTGGCGATGACCACGACCTGGCGATGATGACGGAACTGATGCAGGCTCAACCAGCGTTGTTCGGTGACGACACACTGCGTGAGCGACTCGGCACAGCCGTATCCGAGCGCCGCAGCGAGTTGCAGAGCGCCGCGCTCAAGCTGGGCGAGGAAATCTACGCGGAGGCGCCGAACGAGCTGGTGGCGCGCTGGCAGCGCTATTGGAATGGCGCCAGCGGCTGATAGACACTGGTCTGCCCAACGAGCCAGGCATCAGGCCGCCTGGCTGTTGATCTCGTGAATCTTGAGCATTTTTTCCAGCTCGGTGCGGACGAACTCATCGTTGCAGCCGGGCAGGTATTCGCGCAGCTTGCGGATCACCCATTGCTGACCGCGGTCGACGAAGGTCAGGCGCTCATCAAGCGATTCGATAGCCATCGCCTTGCCGTAAAACGCGCCGGTCTCGCGGTTGGGCTCGATGTTCAGGTGGTTCATGCAGTTGAGCACCAGCCGGCAGCTGTCGACCTCGCCCTGGCGGATCTGCTCGAGTAGCTTTTGCTGGGTTGGATCGTTGCACTGCTGCAGGCTTTCACCGGCGACCTTGGCCCCGGCACGCTCCGCGCTCAGCAGGTCCTGGAGCAGTTTTGCTTCCCCTTCCGTGGTGTTCAGCGGGCTCTGTTCACTCATGTCAGGTCTCCTGTTCAGCAAGCCGGTGCACGGCGGCTGCCGTGCACACTGTCGACCGAGGTCGAACGGTCAGAGTTTCTTCGCAGAGATGATCTTGACCGGCGTCAGCGGCACGTTCTGCATCATGCTGCGGTTGCCGGTGGGCACCTGAGCGATCTGGTCGACCACATCCATGCCGCGGACCACCTTGGCGAACACTGCATAGCCGAAGTCGCGGGTGCCATGGTCTAGAAAGTCATTGTCGCGGTGGTTGATGAAGAACTGACTCGTGGCTGAGTCGACGTTCTGCGTACGAGCCATGGCCAGCGTGCCGCGTACGTTGTGCAGTCCGTTGTCGGCTTCGTTCTTGATGGGCGCGCGGGTCTTCTTCTGGCTCAGGCCTTCGTTGAAGCCGCCGCCCTGGATCATGAAGCCTGGAATCACGCGGTGAAAGACAGTGCCGTCGTAGTAGCCGCTTTCGACGTACTCGAGAAAATTCTTCACGCTGACCGGGGCCTTTTCAGCCTCCAGTTCGATTTCGATTTCGCCCATGCTGGTGTTCAGCAGTACGTGAGGATTCTCCGCAGCGAGCAGGTTGCCGGCGAGCAGCAGTGAGCAGGCGGCAAGTACGAGTCGTTTCATGGTCTATATCCTGATATGGGTAAGCCTGGGTCTGCCCGTCTATGCAGGCCGGTAGCAAGGTGCCTTAGCCATCGTGCGAGTGATTGCTTACCGGCTGAACAGGCGATTGCGCTTGTGCATCGTACGTCCTGATCAGGTCGATGAGAATCTGTGTGGCCGGGCCGAGCGGTTTGTCGGGGTTAGTGTAGAGGTAGAAAAGCGGCCGGCGAATGCTGCCCTGGACCAATGGCAGCGGCTTCAGGGCACCTTCGGCCAGTTCGCGATGGATCATGTGGCGGGGCAGCCAGGCAAAGCCCAGGCCGCTGCTGACGAAGCCGACCGAAGTGGCCAGGCTGCCGACCGTCCAGCGCTGTTCGGCGCCCAGCCAACCGATGTCGCGAGGCTGACGCTGGCCGGAATCGCGCACCACCACCTGCATCTGACTTTGCAGATCCTGAACGCTGAGTTTGCGCTGCAGTTGATGCAACGAGTGGTTGGGGTGGGCGACGGCGACGAATTCGACGGTGCCCAGTTCCTGGCCAAGATAGCCAGTGATATCCAGGCCGCTGATGGCCAAATCCGCTGTGCCGTCCTTGAGTACCTCTTCAACACCGGACAGTACTTCTTCGCGCAACCGCACCCGACAGCCGCGGCTCTGCGGCATGAAGGCGGTCAGCGCGCGGATCAGTTTGGCGTTGGGATAGGCGGCATCGACGACCAGCCGCACCTCGGCTTCCCAGCCTTGCTCCATGTGGTGGGCCAGCTCTTCCAGCTGACCGGCCTGGTTGACCAGTTGCCGGGAGCGGCGCAAGAGCACCTCGCCGGCATCGGTCAGCACCGCCTTGCGACCCTCGATGCGCAGCAGCGGCACACCCAGCTGTTCCTGCATGCGGGCCACCGTATAGCTCACCGAAGATTGCGAGCGATGCAGTATTTCAGCGGCCTGAGCGAAGCCGCCGTGGTCGACCACGGCCTGCAGGGTTCGCCATTGATCGAGGGTCACACGTGGCACTTTCATTCCATTGCTTTCCTGTTGCGTCGGTCTGGTACGCTGGCGGTCGCCAATTGGAGGAGCCCATAACAAATGAAAAGACTCTGCTTCGCTGCGCTTGTCATCTTCCCACTGAGCGCAGTTGCCGTCAGCTATCCGGTGGAGCTCGAACAAGAGCTGAACGGTGCAGAGGTGCTGGCGAGCACCGAGACCATCGACCGCGACATGGCCGGACTGGTGCTGCAGAACTTTGGTGAGGGCCCTGTGGAGTGTACCGCTGTGTTTCGCAATGGGCCTGAAATGCCGCGTACTCGACGTATCACGCTTGAGTCGGGAGAGAGCAAGCCCATGACCGCCAAATTCAAGCGCGACGTGATCAAGCTACGCGTCAAGTTGACCTGCGAATCTCAATGACGTCGGCATGACACGCACCCGTCACCGAGCCAGCGGTGAACGCCCGGTGGCTTTTCTCTTGCTGACCATCTGACCGTAGCGGCCGGCTAGCCTGTCGCCGCGCTGTACAAAGACGCCTCTGCGCGCGTCGAACGGGTTACTCTATGCCACGTTTTTTCGACTTGCTTGAGGTGTCACCCTTGTTTGACCAATTCGCCCTCCACGAACGCCTGCTCAAGGCGGTCGCCGAACTCAAATTCGTCGAGCCGACCCCGGTGCAGGTGGCAGCCATTCCCCCTGCGCTGGAAGGGCGTGATCTGCGGGTGACGGCCCAGACCGGCAGCGGCAAGACCGCCGCCTTCGTCCTGCCGATGCTCAATCGGTTGATCGGCGATGCCGTGGTGCGGACCGATGTGCGTGCGTTGATCCTGCTGCCGACCCGTGAGCTGGCTCAGCAAACGCTCAAGGAAGTCGAGCGCTTCTCGCAGTTCACCTTCATCAAGTCGGCGATGATCACTGGCGGCGAGGACTTCAAGGTCCAAGCCGCCATTCTGCGCAAGGTGCCGGATATCCTCGTTGGCACACCGGGGCGGATGATCGAACACCTCAATGCCGGCACCCTGATCCTCAAGGATGTCGAACTGCTCATCCTTGACGAAGCCGACCGCATGCTCGACATGGGCTTTGCCGAAGACGTCCAGCGGCTGGTCGGTGAATGTGACAAGCGACAGCAGACACTGCTGTTCTCGGCCACCAGCGGCGGGGCGGCGCTACGCGAGATGAGTGCCGCCGTGCTGCGGGACCCGCTGCACCTGCAGCTCAACCGCGTTAGCGAGCTCAACGAAGGTACGCGCCAGCAGATCATCACGGCCGAAAACACCGAGCACAAAGAAAAACTGGTGCACTGGCTGCTGGCCAACGAGACCTACAAGAAAGCCGTGATTTTCACCAACACCCGCGTGCAGGCCGACCGTCTGTATGGCCGGTTGGTAGCCGAGGGCGTGAAGGCCTTCGTTCTGCACGGTGACAAGGATCAGAAAGACCGCAAGCTGGCCATCGATCGGGTCAAGGAAGGCGGGGTCAAGGTGTTGGTGGCAACCGATGTGGCCGCGCGCGGATTGGACATCGAAGGCCTGGATCTGGTGATCAACTTCGATATGCCCCGTTCGGGTGACGAATACGTGCACCGTATCGGCCGCACCGGTCGCGCCGGAGCTGAAGGTCTGGCGATCTCGTTGATCTGCCATAACGACTGGAATCTGATGTCGAGCATTGAGCGCTATCTGAAGCAGCGCTTCGAGCGTCGGGTCATCAAGGGGCTGAAAGGCAGCTACGGCGGCCCGAAAAACCTCAAGGCGTCGGGTAAGGCCGCCGGCACCAAGAAGAAAAAAGACGACAAGAAAAAGTCTGCTGACAAGAAGGTCGCAGCCAAGCCGGTAGCCAAGCGTCCGAAAAATGCCAAGCGCGAAGCGCCAGCGTCATCGGTCGTCAGTCAGGACGGGCTCGCCCCTCTACGGCGTAAAAAGCCCGCCGCAGAGTGATCTGCAACAGCCGGGGCGGCAATCACGGCCCTGGCTCGTTCCACCCCTATCGCTCTTCTGCTGGTGCGATAGGGGCCTGCTTCTCCGCCTGCTCCACGTGCTTGATGCGTTTTTCGTAGGCTTCACATTCGCTGCCGAGCTGCTCGGCAGTCTGCTTGATCTCCATATCGCGCAACTCTTCGTTGATCTTCGCGGCACGCTTCGGATCGCTCTCTGTCAGGGCGTTGACGCGGTCCGCCAGCTCTTTGGCCTTAGCATTGATCTGGTCGGTGGTGCATTGGTCGGCGAACACTGGCTGGCTGGCCAGCAGGGCGAGGGTGAACGGGACGATCAGACGTTTCATGGTGCGCTCCTTAATTAACGACCTAAATGGTGGATCGCACCTGGCGCGCTTTAGTTCAGCCTTTTGCGGTTGCGCTGGATCGAACCATGCCGCGGCGGATGGGGTCCGAATAGCGATGGCCGCCTCCCCGAAGCGGCGCAACAGGAGAACGGACATGACCTACGACTGGGACTTGATGCTACGCCTGCTGCGCGAAGCGCAGAAATCCGGTAACGAGAGCTTCACGCCACGTCAGTACGCTGACGAGCATGCCCTGGCGGCGGAAGAGGCCGGTCAGCCGATGCCCAACATGGATTCCTTGAAGGCCGAAGCGCAGAACTACGAGAGCTTGCTGTTCGAGGGCGGATACATGGTGGCGCGTCCGGAGGAAGAGGGTGGCAATGGCGAGAATTTCGTGCTCACTGATCGCGGTGTACGCCTGATGGAGATGCTCGAGGGTGGCGCGGGTCGAACCGAGAACCGTCGCCGGCTCGATGAAAAAGGTGAGGCGGCGTTGGTCCCGGAAGTATTCGACGGCGTCGCGACGGCAGGCTAGTACATAAACGAAAGAAGCCCCGCAGAGGCGGGGCGCCGGTCGTGCATTACCGCAGCGGGCCAACGGCCCCGCAGGACTTGTTCGCTGCGTGCTTCTGCAATATGGGCAGCTGGGGACGAGGCTTGCCGCTTTTCACGTCCAGTGACAGCGCATAGTCGCCCCACCAGGGGCCGGCGGCCCAGTAGGTGCTGGGAATGCAATGCTGGCCCAAGTACTTGAGCATGTTGTCCATGGCAACCACGGCCGAGGGAGAGAAGTCCGGCGCCCCGTGCTCACCGATGAAACCACGCAGGCGATACCTGTTCAGCCACTCCACAAAGGGTTTCGCACGCACCACACCAATCATGGGGTCGTACTTCTCGTAGCGGTTGGTGTAGTAGCCCGAGTAATCCTTGTCGAAGTAGAGATGCGCCTCGAACATCAGGTTGTTGTTCGGGTCGCGCATCCACGCGTCCTTGACCAACTGGGTGTTGTAAGACGGCCAGTGGAACGCGCTGGACCAGCGATCACCGGCGATGACCACCCACTTTTCAGCATCGATGCTGCGGATGCTTTTCGCCGCTGCCAGCGCGGCGGTAGGCCACTTGCCGTTGGTGGTGTGTGGCTCGTTCATCAACCCATAGCCATAAACGGCCGGATGGCTGGCAACCTTTTGCGCAATGCGTCGCCAGGCATCGGCAAATGCACTCACCGGCACCTCGTTGGACCCGATCATCTTGCCGTGATAGCGGTAGTAGTTATGCATGTCGAGGATGACCTGCATGTTGTATTTCTTCGCATGGTCGAGCGTTGTCAGCATGCGGCGGAGTTCAACGCTGTTCAGCTCACCGTTGAGTCTTGGCTGAATTCGCTCCCAGCGAAAAGGCAGGCGGACCAGTTTCAGGTTGCGCTCGGCGTAACGCTTGAAGTCGGCTTCACCTGGGTAGATGTACTGCTTCAAGTACACCCCTGGAAGCCCGACATCTGCCCCGAACTCTGCTCCGGCTAAGTTGATCCCGACCAGGTTGATCGGGTTTTCCGGCGCTGCGTTCCCTGCCGCTGGCGTGCTGCCGACGCTGGGGCTTGTATTGCTGAAGCCGGTGCTGCTCACCGATAGCGTGCGGGGATAGCCCACCGCCTTGCCGTTGATGGGCCCGCCATCGACCATGACAGTCATGTTGCCGCCGGAATGGTAGATAAGGTTGATGGTGCGCACCTGGCCATCGAAGAAGCGGATTTTCGCGCCCTTGTGGAAGGCCGCCTTGTTCTCCGCCGTCGCCTTGACCGAGATGCCGACGAACTTGCTGGTGTTGTAAATACCGTTGACGAAATCGCCGCCGTTAAAGGCGTTGAGTGCTGTGGTCATGGAGGAGCCGGTCGCAGGCTGGCTAACGACCGGCTCTGGCGCCGGAGCAGCGGGCTTGCTTGGAGCAATTGGCGAAGCCGGCGCAGTGCTGCTGGTGGTGGAGAACAGCTTGTTCGGGTGCCCGAGTTTGCCGTTCAGCGCCGCGCCCGCAAGCATCACGCTCATGTTCTTGCCGGACACATACACGGCGTTGATCTTGCGCACCTGCCCGTCAGCCAGTTTTACCGAGGAGCCGACCTTGAATGCCGAATGGTTCGCGCTGCTGACGGGAATCGAGAAGCCAGCCGACTTGCGCCATACCCCGTTCAACCAGTCGCTGTTGGTGTAGTTGTTGATGGCAGTGCCGTGGGTCGAGGTGCTGCTGAGCTGGTCGCTGCTGCTAACCGAAGGTTTTTTATCGGCCACCGCAGCCGTACCCAACGCCGCAACGGTTTTCGGGTGACCATTTTTCGACGCGTTGAGGGTCGCTCCAGAGAGCATCAGGCTCATGTGGGCGCCGGAGTAATAAATCACCTTGATGGTGCGAACCTGACCGTCGGCCGTTCTGACCTGAGCGCCTTTCCTGAAGGTTGCTTTGTTGGCCGCCGTGGCCGGTATCGACAGGCCGGCCGACTTGCGCCAGCTGCCTTTGAGCCACTCTGGGCCGGTGAAGTCATTGACCTGGGCCGTGGCGACAACTTGTTGGGTAGTCACAGTGGCAGTGGCTGCTTGGGCAGGCTGGATTGGGCTTAAGCCTATAGCTGCAGCGAGCAGGGCGGCACTGAGTAGCACGTTACGTGTGCAGACCGTCGTTTTGAAGAGCATTGAAATCTCCGGAACTTAATACGACAAAGGGGCTTAACCCTTTAAAAAGTGCGGAGGCATCCAAGGACCCATGCATCGAACGAAGCACCGACCACTGACGCCACCATGCAACGCGTTTTCGCGCCGGAAGTATCGTGGCGTCGCGTGCATAGTCTTTATATAGATGCGGGATTAATTACTGAAGTTAAATTGGCGCCATTAAAAGCAACTCTGGGCGAGGTAATTAATAAATTTACCTATATGGCCACTATTGTGTGGCGATTAAATATCAAATTGATTCTATCGATTAACTGTTTGAATTTATTGTGCTTATAGTTGCGTAGAACAATTTCGAGCGCCCAGCGGAGCCTTATCCGCCGCTTCGCTTACACGCCTCGCTTATAGCGCTCGTCTTGTTTCAGAGTGTTTCAAAACTGATGCTCATGAGCTTCTGGTCATGGAGGTGCGCTGCTGCTGAGTGTCAGCACGGCGTTCCAGCCGAGGGGAATCGGTTCTCAGCGCACGTGCTGCAAACTGTCGACGGTCAATTCCAGTGCTTTGCGCATATCCAGACGGGCCGAGCGGCCAATGTCCTGGTTGTCGAGCCGGTAGCTGCGCTCCGATGGCAGGATCGGGGCTGTCAGGTCGTCGCCCTCGACGGCTTCGAAATCGCTGTTGCGGCCGATGGTCAGCGCGCTTCGGCGCAGCAGTTCGCGCAGCTGTTCAGGCTCCAGGGCCGGGTTAATTGATAGCATCGCACCGACTACCCCGGTGACCATCGGCGTGGCGTACGAGGTGCCGCAGTGCACTTCGCCGCGCTTGCCAGGTTCCAGCGTCGCGGCGCGGGTGCAGGCCGACGCGGTGATGTCGACGCGCATATCAATGTTGGAGGAGGGGCGCTTGGTGACGTAGGAAGGATGCTCGACCGGCACGTTTTTGGTGAAATCACGCTGGTGAGCACCCACTACCAGGAGTTGTTCTGTGATGAACGAGGAGGGCAGACGGTAATCGTCCTGACCGGAATGGGCCGAGCCATTGCCCGCCGAGTTCACCACCACCACATCTGGATGCTCGCGGCGCAACCAGAGAAAGAACTCTTCGAGCAGCTCTTCGTAACCGCTCATCGCGACACCGGAGCGCACCAGTGAATCGATCTCCTCACCGTCCACATCAAGTGTGCCAACGCGGTGAATACCCCAGCTCCAGTTCAATACCCTCACGCCGTCTTCGACCAGATTGACCGAGGCCGCGACGTTGGCGGTGATGCCTGCGTCCGAGTTGCGCTCGACGATGACCTCGAACCCTGAACTCGCCGGCTCCAATGCGCTGAGAAAGCCGCTGTCGCCAGGGTCGACGCTGCGTGCCGCGAGGATGCCGGTAACGCTGGTGCCATGATCGGCTGGGGAAGCCGCATCACGGGCATAGACGCAGGTTCGTGGCTTGGCAGGGTCACAAGGGCCAAGGTAGGCGGCGAATTCGGGCGAGTCGAAGTCGACGTCGCGTTCAACAATGCCGATGCGCACCGGGTGAGTGCTGATCGGCGGTTTTTTCGCGGGCAGGCGATGCAGGTAGAAGTCCACTGCATCGAGAAAGCGGTTGGCCACCCATTCGCTGTTGCGCGGCTTGCTTTGCTGATCCTCCTCCACCGGCTCCTCGGCGCCAGATTCCTCCACGACCACGGCATCCACACTCGTCTCGCTGCCCAGGCGCAACACCAGCGCGTCACGTTCAGTCAGATTGCTGGCCGGCAGACGCAGTTGATAGGTATTGAGTGGGGCAATGGCGCCGACGACTTCGGCGCCGTATTTCGTCGCCAGACGCTGCGACTCCTCGAGCCCGTCGTGATCCTCTTCGATGATCAGGCTGACCAGGTTCACATAGGTGGTCAGGCCGTCCATGTTCTTGGCGACGGCATCGGGGCCGGCGGCCAGCACATGGCTGCCATTGAGCGTAAGCCAGACCGGGTTGCTGCGGCGCCCACCCTGTTCCAGCCAGAGGGGACCGCTCTGATGACCGTCCGGGCTCAGGGTCAGGCGCAGTCGGCCGCCATCTTCCTGGCGGATATCGACTGCCTTGCCACTCAGCCTCACTTCAAGGTTGCCTGAGTCGAGCCCTTCGCTTCGCAGGCAATAGGTCAGCTGTTCGGTGGAAAACAGATCACCGCAGCGCTGCAGATCCTTGATCCGCAGCGGTTGCTCTGCTGCCGTTGCGGTGCCGAGTCCAAAGGTTAGAGCGAGAGCGCTCAGGCGGTAGATGAATGGCCTCACGGACGGCGTTGCAGGTAATGCACGCTGAACAACGCCTGGGCATCGGTCCACTGGCCACTGCAGTCGAAACCAGCACTATTGGCCAGATCGGCAAATGATTGCAGGGTGTACTTGTAGGAGTTCTCGGTATGCAGGCTTTCGCCGGCATCGAAATGAAACCGCTGCCCCTCGATGGTCACGTCCTGCGCCTCGCGGCTGATCAGGTGCATCTCGATCCGCGAGTCCTGCTCGTTGAAGAAGGCCTGGTGGGCGAAGCGCGATGGATCGATGTCGCTGTCCAGCTCGTGACGAATGCGCTGCAGAAGATTGAGGTTGAACGCGGCGGTGACATGCGCGCGATCGTTGTAGGCGGCCTCCAGTACGCTGCGCTCCTTGACCAGATCGACGCCGATCAGCACGCCACCGCCGGGCGGAAGAATCTCGTGCAGATGGCCGAGCAGCTTGCGCGCTTCCAGGGGCGTGAAGTTACCGATGCTTGAGCCCGGGAAGAACACCAGCGGATGATGCAGGGTGAAGTCGTCTGGAAGCTTCAGTTCATCGGAGAAATCAGCGCAGGCGGCGTGCACTTCGAGCCAGGGATAGTCCGCGGCCAGGCGCTGGGTGCTGGTGAGTAAAAAGTCTTCGGAAATATCGATACCCAGGTAGCTGACCGGGCGCAGGCCCTCCAGCAGCAGGCGTACCTTGCGGCTAGCGCCGCTGCCCAGTTCGATGAGATCGGTCTGCGGGCCGGCGATCTCAAGAATGTCATTCGCCGCGTCGGCGAGGATCTTTTCCTCAGTGCGGGTCACGTAGTACTCCGGCTGCAGACAGATCTGCTCGAACAGCTCCGAGCCGCGCCGGTCGTAGAAGAACTTCGGCGAGATCCGCTTGGGCGAGGCAGCGAATCCCGCCAATGCCTCGTCACGCAATGACGTGTCGTGGGTCGGCTGGGTCTGGTCATGAAAGTGGACGGCTAGTGCCATGGGTCATAGCTCCCTGGCCAGGCGCAGCCCGGCGAATTGCCAGCGCATCGCTGGTTGAAAGAAGTTGCGATAGGTCGCGCGGATGTGCGCCTCGGGTGTTGCGCAACAGCCGCCGCGCAACACCATCTGGCCAGACATGAACTTGCCGTTGTATTCACCCAGGCTGCCTTCCAGTGGATGGAAGCCCGGGTAGGGGCGATAGGCACTGGCGGTCCATTCCCAGACATCACCGAACAGTTGCGCCGGCCCCTCGTGCGGCACGCTGGCAGCAACAGGTTGCAGATAGTCGCTTTCCAGAAAATTGCCGCGCCGGGGCTGGTCGGTGGCAGCCACCTCCCATTCGGCCTCGGTCGGCAGGCGGGCGCCGGCCCAGCGCGCATAGGCATCGGCCTCATAGAAGCTGACGTGGCAGACCGGCGCCTCCAGATCCAGCGGGCGCATCCCGCCAAGTGTCATTTCATACCAGGCGCCGTCATCACGGTGCCAGTACAGCGGCGCGTTCCAGCCATGCTGGCGAATGTGTGCCCAGCCGTCAGACAGCCAGAGCTCGCTGCGCGCGTAGCCGCCGTCGGCAATGAACGACAGGTATTCGCGGTTGCTGACCAGGCGGTCGGCCAGCTGGAAGTCCTCGACGAACTGCCGATGCCGCGGCGTCTCGCAATCGAAGGCGAAGCCGTTGCCGGCATGGCCGATATGGTGCACGCCGCCAGCGTAATCGTGCCAGCGAAGACGTTCGCTCTGCAGCGCAGGGGGCGCTTTCAGGTCGTCCCGGTAGACGGGGTGCAGCGGGTTCTGCGCAAGGATGTGCTTGATGTCCATGAGCAGCAGTTCCTGATGCTGCTGCTCATGCTGCAGCCCCAGCTCGACGCGGCGCACGATTTCGGCGGCGTGCTCTTGTGGGGGGTTGACCAACAGCTCGGCCATGGCGCGGTCGACGTGATGACGAAAACGGTAAACGTCGTCCACACCGGGGCGGGAGATCAGCCCGCGCTGGACCCTTGGAAAAGGCGTGCTGTGGGTTTCATAGTAGGAGTTGAACAGGTGATCGTAAGCGGCGTTCAGCGGTTTATAGCCTGACTGATAAGGCTTGAGCAGAAACGCTTCGAAGAACCAGCTGATGTGCGCCAGATGCCATTTCGGCGGGCTGACATCAGGCATGCTCTGGATGACGTAATCCTCGACCTGCAACGGTGCGCAAATCGCTTCGCTGGTAGCGCGAACCTGCTGGAAGCGCCGCAGCAGATGATCCATCTCGGCCAGGGCCGGTTGCTGCTTCGGCTGTTGTGCCAGGTTACCCATGGGCATCCCCCCGATCGATGCATGGAGCGGCCAATAACCGCTTCTATAAGCGACCCGAAGCGAGGCGCAAAAGTTTCTCGCAAGAGGTGCCGGTCGCCTGTCTCAGTTATTCGTAAAAGCAGCCAAACGCTAAATAACCTGGTCCCCGGTCTGTCGTTCAAGTTGCAGTCATCTGCTTTCGGGCGGCGCCTCCAGCCACTATTGAGCGCCGGTTAATCGTCCGCGAGCGGCGGGACGGGCCGAATCAGGATCTCATTCACATCCACATGGCTCGGTTGCGACAGCGCATAAACCACCGCACGGGCTATGTCTTCGGGTTGCAGGGCATAGGGTGGCGGCTGGTCGAAGAGTGGCGTATCGACCATGCCCGGCTCGATCAGCGTGACGCGCACGCCGGTGCCGCGCAGTTCTTCGCGCACGCTCAGTCCCATGCCGGTCACCGCCCACTTGCTGGCGCTGTACATCGAGCCGGGAATGACGAAGCGGCCGGCAGCTGAGCCGGTTAGCAAAACATGGCCCCTGCTGGCTGTCAGCGCTTCTAAACTGCAGCGCAGTGTCAGGCCTACGCCATACACGTTGGTCAGCAGCATTTCGCGCCAGACTTCAGGGTCCGCGCCGCTGAAGCCGCCTTCGCTGCCCGGCATTCCGGCGTTGGCGTAGACCGCATCGAGCTGACCGAAGTGGTCGAGCACCCGCTGCACCATGGCTTTTTGCTCGGCGTATTCCTTCACATCACAGCGAACAGCCAACGCCCGGTCGGGACCGCCTAGTTCGTCCACCAGCTCCGTCAGCTTGTGCTCGGAGCGGGCGGCCAGGGCGATGCGATAGCCAGCCTCGGCTGCGAGACGCGCGGTGGCGGCGCCAATCCCGGAGGACGCGCCTGTGATCAGAAGAACCGGATCGCTCATGCTTTCCTCTCGGAATCTAACGGATCAATAGTTCGGTGGCGTCTCTGGGATGCCGGTGTCGTCGGTTATGGCTGGCATGGTCCAGGGCTCGAGGCGTTGGTCCTTGTCTTCTACGTCCAGCCTGGCCTGTTCGATGACCCCGCCAAGGCGCTGCGGGCTGGTGTATTCCTCGCGCGACACGCTGGGCACGCGCAATATTTCGGCACCGCTTCCGGACATCACGGTAAAGCCGAAGCTGTCTTCGTCCGGGTTGGCGCTGGTCACGCAGCCACACGGAAGGAAGGCTTCGGAGACGAGTTGCATCGCTTCATCAAGATTCAGGGGTTGGTTGCTCATAGCGTTCTCCATCGACGGGCTGTCTCAAGTGGACCTCCAAGCGGCGGCGCCGTTTCCTTCTACCTGACGGGCATGCGACGGGCTGCGGCGAGACGGCCTTGTAGATGCGCTGCGGCGACAGCATATTCAGGTGATGACAAACTCCACCGTTCCCGGCGCGCTGGCGACCTTCCACCCAGCAGTGGCTGGCTGGTTCGTACGCAGTTTTCCTGCACCGACTCCGGCACAGACCCGCGCCTGGCCCTTGATCCGTGCCGGCCACTCGACCCTGGTGGCGGCGCCCACCGGCTCGGGCAAGACGCTGACCGCCTTTCTCGCCGCCATCGATCAGCTGGTGCAGCAGAGCGTCGCCGAAGGTGGCCTGCCGGACCAGACCTCGGTGCTCTACGTCTCGCCGCTCAAAGCGCTATCCAACGACATTCATGTCAATCTGGAACAGCCGCTGGCGGGCATCTCGGCGCAGCTGCAAGCGCTCGGCCTGCCACCGCTGACGATACGCACCGCTGTACGCACGGGCGACACACCACAGGCCGAGCGCGCCGCGATGCGCAAGCGCGTGCCGCATATTCTGGTCACGACGCCGGAATCGCTCTACGTGCTGCTCGGCTCCGAGTCCGGCCGGCAAATGCTGGCCGGTGTGCGCAGCGTGATCGTCGATGAGATTCATGCCATCGCCGGCAACAAGCGTGGCAGCCATCTGGCTTTGACGCTGGAGCGGCTGGAGACCTTATGCGGGCATCCGTTGGTGCGCGTCGGGCTCTCGGCAACACAAAAACCCATCGAGGCAGTGGCCGCTTTCCTGGTCGGGGTCGGACGCCATTGCGCAATCGTCGATGTGGGCCATGGCCGGTCGCGTGACCTGGCGCTGGAGGTACCGCCGGTCCCGCTGGAAGCAGTGATGAGTAACGCTGTCTGGGAGCTGGTGTACGACAGGCTGGCCGTACTGGCCGGTGAGCATCGAACCACGCTGATCTTCGTCAACACGCGACGCATGGCTGAACGCGCGGCGCGGCACTTGAGCGAGCGGCTAGGCAATGCGGTTGTCGCGGCCCATCACGGCAGTTTGGCGCGCGAGCAGCGGCTTGGTGCCGAACAGCGACTCAAGCGCGGCGAGCTGCGGGTACTGGTGGCTACTGCATCGCTGGAGCTGGGGATCGATATCGGTGACGTCGAGCTGGTCTGTCAGCTGGGTTCACCGCGGTCCATCTCAGCGTTTCTGCAGCGCGTCGGCCGCGCCGGTCACCAGGTGGGTGGTGTCTCCAAGGGACGTCTATTTCCCAGCTCACGCGATGACCTAATCGAATGCGCCGCCTTGCTCGACAGCGTGCGCCGCGGCGAGCTCGATACGTTGGTGATACCAGAGGCCCCGCTGGATGTGTTGGCGCAGCAGATCGTGGCCGAAGTGTCGTGCCTGGAGTGGCAGGAGGATGCGTTGCTGGCGTTGATCCGCCGCGCCATGCCTTACGCCGGGTTGAGTGAGGCGGATTATCTGGCCTTGCTGGCGATGCTCGCCGAGGGCTACACCACCCGCCACGGCGCACGCGGCGCTTATCTGCACCGCGATCTGGTCAACCGCAGCCTGCGCGGACGACGTGGCGGTCGTCTGACCGCGCTGACGTCTGGCGGTACCATCGCCGACAACGCCGACTACTCGGTGCTGCTCGAACCACAGGGCTTCAACATCGGCACGGTCAACGAGGACTTTGCCGTCGAGAGTCTGGCCGGCGATGTCTTTCAGCTAGGTAATACCTCGTACCGCATCATCAAGATCGAATCCGGTCGCGTGCGGGTCGAGGATGCGCAAGGCCAGCCGCCTAACATCCCATTCTGGATAGGCGAGGCGCCGGGGCGCAGCGATGAGTTGTCCGCGGCAGTGGCGCGGTTGCGCGTGGAAATCGACGAGCGCTTGGCCGAAGCCGAGGCCCGTAGGAGCGAGCTTGCTAGCGAATCCGACGCTGCAGAGGTATCGCCTTTCGCGAGCAAGCTCGCTCCTATAAAAGCGGGAGACGGCAAAGCCTCCAGTGCTCCGTCACGGCCCGAAATCGGAGCCGATGAAATCGATAAGCGCCTGGCCGAAGCCGAGGCCCGTAGGAGCCGGCTTGCTGGCGATGCTTTCGAGTCCGCTGGGATCGCCAGCGAGCTGGCGCCTACAGAAGCGACCCACGAGGTGCGATCAAGACTGCAGTCTGCCATTGACTGGCTCACCGACACGCTCGGTCTGACAGAAGCCGCGGCTCGCCAGATCGTTGAGTACCTGGCCCGCGCGCGCTCGTCGCTGGGTGCGCTGCCGACGCAGCAGCGGTTGATCATGGAGCGCTTCTTTGACGAGTCCGGCGGCACCCAGCTGGTCATCCATTCGCCGTTCGGCAGTCGGATCAACCGTGCCTGGGGGCTGGCGCTGCGCAAGCGCTTTTGCCGCACCTTCAACTTCGAGTTGCAGGCCGCGGCGACCGAGGATGCAATCATCTTTTCGCTGTCGACCAGTCATAGCTTTCCGCTCGATGAGGTTTGGCGCTATCTGCACCCCAACAGCGCCGAGGCGGTGCTTGTCCAGGCGCTGCTCGATGCGCCGCTTTTCGGGGTGCGCTGGCGCTGGAACGCGACCACCGCTCTGGCGCTGCCGCGCATGGCCGGCGGGCGTAAAGTCGCGCCTCAGCTGCAGCGAATGAAAAGCGAAGATCTACTCGCAACTGTGTTTCCGGACCAAGTCGCCTGCCTGGAGAACATTGTCGGCGAGCGGGAGGTGCCGGATCATCCTCTGGTCGCCCAGACCCTCAACGACTGCCTGCACGAAGCCATGGACAGCAATGGCTGGCTGGCGCTGTTGCGGCGGATCGAGGCGGGGGATATCGAGCTACTGTCGCGTGATCTGCCGGCCCCGTCGCCGCTGGCCATGGAAGTGCTCGGCGCGCGCCCTTATGCCTTTCTCGACGACGCTCCACTGGAAGAGCGTCGGACCCAGGCCGTGCTGAATCGCCGTTGGACCGACCCCGAGTCCAGCGACGATCTCGGTGCGCTGGATGCCGCGGCGATCGAGGCGGTAGGGGACGAAGCCTGGCCCCGGGCGCGCAATCCGGACGAGTTGCATGAAGCGCTCACGGGCTTGGGCTGCATCGCGGAAGCCGAAGTGCAGGCCGAGCCCCAGTGGCTTGCCTGGCTGAACGAGCTGGCTCATGGAGGGCGCGCGACACGGATGCAGGTCGCGCAGGATCGCGCGCTCTGGTTGCCCGTCGAGCGTCTTGCACTGTTGCAGTCCATCTATCCCGAAGCGGGTTGCGAGCCGGTACTCAAGCCGCTGCCGGGCTTCGATCAGCCGTCGAGCGAAGACGACGCTTTGGTCGAGCTGATCCGCGCGCGCCTGACGGGCTTCGGCCCCTTACCGGTTCCGCTGATTGCCCGGCCGCTTGCCCTGCCGGCATCGGCGGCCGCCCTGGCGCTCACGCGTTTGGAGTCTGAGGGTTATGTGTTGCGCGGCCGCTTTACGCCTGCCGCAACTGACGATGAGTGGTGCGAGCGGCATCTGCTGGCGCGCATCCACCGTTACACGGTCAAGCGCCTGCGCCGAGAAATCGAACCGGTTGAGCGCGCTGATTTCATGCGCTTCCTGTTCGACTGGCAGCACCTGTCCGATGCGACACGAATGCAGGGCCGCGATGCGCTCGGCACGGTAGTCGAGCAACTTGAAGGCTTCCAGGCCGCGGCAGGCGCCTGGGAGAGCGACCTGCTGCCGGCGCGCTTGAAGGATTATGGCGGCACTTGGCTGGACGAGCTGTGCCGCTCCGGACGCATCGTCTGGACGCGCCTGGCCGGGCGAATCAAAGCCAGCAGCGGGCCGGTGCGCGGCACGCCTATCGTGCTGCTTCCGCGCCGGCAACTGGCGGCCTGGTATGCACTGGCCAGTGATGCGCCGCAGCCCGAGCTGACATCACGCGCGCAGCGGGTGTTCGAGACGCTGCAAGGGCAGGGCGCGTTGTTCTTCGACGAGCTGCAGCAGGACGCACGCTTGTTACGCAGCGAGCTGGAAGATTCTCTCGGTGAGCTGGTCGCGGTAGGGCTTGTCAATGCAGACAGTTTTGCCAGCTTGCGGGCATTGTTGGCGCCCGCCGCGAAGCGCTCACGCAGCACCCGACAAAGCCGCGGTGGCGCATTCATCGGTGGCATGGCGGATGCCGGTCGCTGGGCGCTGGTACGAAAAGTCGCGCCGCTATCGGCCGAAGCGCCTGCGCGCCGTCCAGTGTTGGAGCCCGAAGCGCTGGAACACATTGCGATGACCTTGCTGCGTCGCTACGGCGTGGTGTTCTGGCGCCTGCTGGACCGCGAGGCGGATTGGTTGCCGCCCTGGCGTGAACTCCTGCGCGTCTATCATCGGCTCGAGGCGCGGGGCGACATCCGCGGCGGTCGTTTCGTGGCGGGCGTGCCGGGTGAGCAGTTCGCCTTGCCCGAGGCGGTTGGTCTGTTGCGTGAGGTGCGCAAGCGCCCACTGGCGGGCGGGATGATCGCCGTCTCGGCGGTTGACCCGTTGAATCAGGTCGGCACGCTGCTGCCTGGCGAGCGCGTGCCGGCAGTGCCCGGTAACCGCATCCTCTATCGCGACGGTGTACCGCTGGCGCTGTTGATCGCCGGAAAACCGCAGCTGTTGGCCGAGCTGGACGAAGACGACCAGCGAAAGGCCAGGCAACTGCTGGCGGTGGCGCGACGTTGAGGGCTGCGGTGCTGCTTTATTACTGATGAAGTGGAAGGCCACCTACGGCGGCAATAAGTGCCGATTCAGATCGCTCGCCTATCGCGATCCCCCGAACGTGGCGGGTCTGCTTGAGAGAAATGAAAAAGGCCGGCTGCAATCGCTCGCAGCCGGCCTTTTCGTAACGCGGCTGAACGTCAGCCGGCTACCAGCACGCGGATTGCCTCCAGGCGCAGACCGGCCTTCTCAAGCATTGCCAGACCTTCTTCACGCTGCTTGCGCACGGCTTCGATCTCGCTGTCGCGTACGCTCGGGTTGACCGCCTGAAGAGCGGTCAGCCGCGCCAGCTCTTCGTCGAGGCTCGCCTTCAGTTTGCGCTGCGCTTCGGCGACGCGCTCGGTGTGGCGAGGTGTGACCTTGGCTTCTGCATCAGCGATCTGCTTGGCCAGCACGTCGCGCTGAGCCTGGACGAACTTGTTCGCACTGGCGCGCGGGACGCTTTCCAGCTGATCGGTGAGCGTCTCGAACGCCACCTTGGGCGCCAGATCGTTGCCATTCGAATCCAGCAGGCAGCGCAGCGCCAAAGGCGGCAGGAAGCGATTGAGCTGGAGGGCGCGGGGCGCCACCACCTCGCTGACATAGAGCAGTTCGAGCAGGACGGTGCCGGGCTTGAGCGCCTTGTTCTTGATCAGCGCCACGGCGGTGTTGCCCATGGAGCCGGACAGCACCAGGTCCATGCCGCCCTGGACCATGGGGTGTTCCCAGGTGAGGAATTGCATGTCTTCACGAGCAAGGGCCTGCTCGCGATCATAGGTGACGGTCACGGCTTCGTCGTCGCCGAGCGGGAAGCTGGCGTCGAGCATCTTCTCGCTGGGACGCAGAATCAGTGCGTTCTCGGAATGGTCTTCGCTGTCGATGCCAAAAGCGTCGAACAGCTCTTCCATGAAGATCGGCAGGGCGAACTGGTCGTCCTGCTCTTCGATGGCCTCGACCAGTGCCTTGCCCTGTTCGCCACCGCCGGAATTGAGCTCCAGCAGACGGTCGCGGCCGGCATGCAGGTCGGCTTCCAGGCGCACGCGTTCGGCGAGAGCCTCTTCAATAAGCTTCTGAAACTCGTCGTCGTCGCCTTCTTCCAGATGGTTCAGCAGGCGCGGCCCGAACAGATGCTGCAGAGCATTGCCGGTGGGGCAGGTGTTGAGGAACGCATTCAGCGCCTCGTGGTACCACTTGAACAGGCGTTCCTGCGGGCTGGTTTCCAGATAGGGCACGTGCAGCTGGATAACGTGGGCCTGACCGATGCGGTCGAGACGGCCGATGCGCTGCTCCAGCAGGTCGGGGTGCGACGGCAGATCGAACAGCACCAGGTGATGCGCGAACTGGAAGTTGCGGCCCTCGCTGCCGATCTCGGAGCAGATCAGCACCTGCGCACCGAACTCTTCATCGGCAAAGTAGGCGGCCGCGCGGTCCCGCTCGAGAATGCTCATGCCTTCATGGAACACGGTGGCCGGGATGCCGGAGCGCACGCGCAGCGCGTCTTCCAGATCCAGCGCGGTCTCGGCGTGGGCGCAGATCACCAGCACCTTGAATTTTTTCAACATCTTCAGCGTGTCGATCAGCCACTCGACGCGCGGATCGAAACTCCACCAGCGATTCTGCGGGTCCGGCTCTTCCTGCTGGCTCTGGAAGCTGACTTCCGGATACAGCTCGGCATGCTCGCCCAGTGGCAATTCCAGATACTCGGCGGGGCAGGGCAGCGGATAGGGATGCAGCTGGCGTTCAGGGAAACCGCGCACGGCGGCGCGGGTGTTGCGGAACAACAGGCGGCCCGTGCCGTGACGGTCGAGCAGCTCACGAATCAGGCGGCTGCTGGCTTCGATGTCGCCGTCGGTGGCCGCAGCGAGCAGCGCTTCGCCTTCGGTGCCGAGGAAGTCATGGATCGTCTGGTGTGCTTCCTGTGACAGGCGGCCCTCGTCCAGCAACTCCTGCACTGCTCGGGCGACCGGTTGGTAGCTGGCGCTCTCAGCGCGGAAGGCTTCGAGATCATGGAAACGGTTCGGGTCGAGTAGGCGCAGGCGAGCGAAGTGGCTTTCCTGGCCGAGCTGCTCGGGTGTCGCCGTCAACAGCAGGACACCAGGGGTGACTTCGGCCAGTTGCTCGACCAGCTTGTATTCGGCGCTGGCGTTTTCCGGGTGCCAGACCAGGTGATGCGCTTCGTCCACCACCAGCAGATCCCAGCCGGCAGCGAAGGCCGCGTCCTGGGCGCGCTCGTCGTCCTTCAGCCAGTCCAGCGAGACCAGTGCGAGCTGGGTGTCTTCGAAGGGGTTGGTGGCATCGCTTTCGATGAAGCGTTCGTCGTCGAACAGCGCGACTTGCAGGTTGAAACGGCGGCGCATTTCCACCAGCCACTGGTGCTGGAGGTTCTCCGGAACCAGGATCAGCACGCGCTTGGCGCGGCCAGAAAGCAGCTGGCGATGGATCACCAGGCCGGCTTCAATGGTCTTGCCGAGGCCCACTTCGTCCGCCAGCAGAACGCGCGGGGCGATTCGGTCGGCGACTTCACGGGCGATGTGCAGCTGGTGCGCGATGGGTTGCGCACGCACGCCGCCCAGGCCCCACAGTGGGGAGGTGAGTTGTTTGCTCTGGTTTTCCAGAGTGTGGTAGCGCAGCTTGAACCAATTCAGCGGGTCGATCTGGCCAGCGAACAGACGGTCACTGGCGAGGCGGAACTGGATGAAGTTCGACAGCTGGGTTTCTGGCAGAGTGCGGGCTTCGCTCTGTGCGGTCAGGCCGTGATAGACCAGCAGGCCGTCGACATCGTCGACTTCGCGCACGGTCATCTTCCAGCCTTCGAAGTGAGTGATTTCATCACCCGGGACGAAACGCACGCGCGTCAGCGGAGCGCTGCGTGCAGCGTACTGGCGAGTTTCACCCGTCGCGGGGTAGAGCACGGTGAGCATGCGGCCGTCCTGCATGAGGATGGTTCCCAGACCGAGTTCCGCTTCGCTGTCGCTGATCCAGCGTTGCCCCGGTAGATACTGCTGCGCCATGCCCTGCCTCCCGCTGTAAAAAAGCCCGCTATGTTAACGGATCACTGCCCATAGATCGACGATAGATGCCACTGCATCAAGCCTGTCACCGCTCGTGTTCAACCATGACGACCCGGAAACGCACCCCGGCAGTGTAGCGTTGCTGCTAAAGTCGTTGGCAGAACCGCCGATCAACCGCTACAGGCCTGCCAGGTTGGGATAGCAAGCGATCGGTTTGCCAGGGGAGAGCGAAGATGCTGCCAGTCATTCCACCCGGTACCGTCCAGGTCACCGCGCAGCAGGATGTGGTCAAGCCGCGACCCGATATCGCGCCGGTGACGCCCGTGCAGCCTAGCGCCAACGAAAGCTCGGTGGGCCTTGATCGCCGTCACCCTCAGGAAGCGGAGCAGATGCTGCGCGACGAGCAGCGCAGGCGGCAACGGCGTCGTGGCTACACCGCCCAGGAGCTCGCCGAAGGCGAAACCGCCGAGGAAGACCAGGCCGCCCTTGATGAGCTGCCGCGACAGGGATTGTGGGTGGATGTGGAGGTTTGATCCGTTTATGTCAGACGACAGCGAGCTGATCGAACTGGCAGATGCAGATCTGCGCTACTTCCCGCGATGGGTCGATGCGGACCTGGCTGACGAATGGTTGTCCGATCTTTCCGCACAGACACCTTGGTCCCAACCCCAAATCAAACTCTACGGTCGCAGCATTGCGGTGCCGCGACTGGTCGCCTGGTATGGCGATGCCGATGCGCATTATCGGTATTCCGGTTTCACACACGAGCCGCTTGCCTGGACGCCATTGCTGGCCGATATCCGCCAGCGGGTACAGCAGCAGGTCGGCCAGCACCTGAATGGTGTCCTGCTCAATTACTATCGCGATGGACAGGACGCGATGGGCTGGCACAGCGACGACGAGCGAGAGCTGGGACAGCAGCCCTTGGTGGTCTCGCTGAATCTGGGCGCCACGCGGCGCTTCGATTTTCGCCGCAAGGGAACCTGCCGTATTGAGTACTCCATCTCGCTCGAACATGGATCGCTGCTGGTCATGAGCGGTCTCACCCAGCATTATTGGCAGCACCAGATCGCCAGAACACGAAAGGTTCGCGCACCGCGCCTCAACCTGACCTTCCGCCAGATCATCCACGGGCCGAGCTTATGAGCAGTGACGAAAAGCTGATCGATTTCAGTGCCGAGCGTGAAAAGCGTATCCACGACATCAAGGAAAAGCGGCTGGTCGAAATGCGTCAGGCTTTCGAACAGGTGCTGCCGCTAAGCAAGCCAAAGAAAAAGCCCAAGACCAAGCCGAAAAAGCGCTGACAGCGCTTGCTGATAACCCGTTCCAAATTGCTCGCGACGACTGATCGCGTGGCTGCTGTCCCGTAGCGTCCCTCCTGATACCCCCATTTTTTTGATCCAGATCAGTTACCGCGGTGCCTTTATTCAAAGGCTCCGTGGTGATTGACGTCGGTCAATTTTTTTATCGGCGGGGAAGACGACTATGCAGCCATCAGACAGCGAAACAGCTTGGAGGTAGGAAATCATGTTCGTCGATAATGTGGTGCTCGCAGGGGTGGTCACGGTCGGCCTTATGGTCGCCTTCCTCGGCGGTTTCGGATATTTCATCTGGCGGGACGCGCACAAGAAGCGTTGATCCCGCTGGTGGTACAGAGCACGCAAGGCATTTGGGCGACTTAGGTCGCCCTTTTTTTTGTCTGTAATTCGCTGCAACCACGAAACACCGCTGTTTCTCGATTCGTCCGAGGGGGGCGAGGCGCGCAGCGCGTATCCCCAAGTTGATTTGTCTTCCCGCCCCTTGGGTTGCTGCCGGCTGCAAGCGGTGCATACGCATCGGGATGCAGGTAAACAGTTACCCCTTCAATCTCTCTTGCTTATCAGGCAGTGGCGCGGCGCAACGGCTGGAATGCCAGTCGATGCGTTCATAGTGGTGCACAGTTCGCGGGGTAGCCCCGTTTTAGAGCGCTGCTTGCTGAGTAAAACCTCTGAGCGAAAAGTCACAGCAGGCGTAGCAGCTTTTTGATGGCTCACTGCTATCGCCGCGGGCGTTTGGGTTGGCCGGTATACATGCTGGCCAGTCAGTCAGGAAAAGCGTGGTCGTCGGTGTTGTGGGCAAGGATGTTGCAACCAGCCTCGTAAGCGCGTCCCTCCCTGGGCGCTGGAACGCCGGCTTCCTGCAGCCGGCGGTATGCAGAGGAATCCCATGTCTTTTTTCGCCCCGGTTCTGTCTCTGATGTCTAGGGCACGTTACGCCCAGAAGTTCATCATCATTCTGGCTGTGTTCATGCTGCCGTACTGTTGGTTATCCAGCGACAAGCTGTCCGCGATCTATCGCTCTATCGATGCGCTTGAGCAGGAGCAGGTTGGGCTCGAGGCGCTTGAGCGCTATTTGACTGTCCAGCAGGCGGCCTGGCGCGTGGCTGCTCTACAGGTGGTCCGCCAGGCGCGCGACAAGCCTGACGTCAGCGAGGCAATAGCTCAGCAGGGCCGAATCTACGAGGCGCAGGCAAGCGAGTTCAATCGCTGGCTGAGCGCCAATGGCTTTAGCGAGCTGGCAGCGCATCCTACCGCCAGAGCTGAGGATATGAAGTTTGAACGCGGCACGGCAGTCGACACCTTGTTCATGTATCACGGCGCGCCAGTGCTCAGGCATGTCGAGGCGATGAAAGCGATTGCCGCCCGTGCACACCTGGCACAGGATCAGGATCCGCTGGTGTTCAGCGAAATGGACCGCCTGCTCAATCGCATCCTCCCGCTTCACCAAAAGCTGGCCCAGGCCGGCGCTTACAGCGCCTACTTGAAGGCTTACGGCTACCTGGAGTCGGCAACCAGGCCGTCCGTGATCAACCTTGGCAGCGAAATCGCAGCCATGGCGGTCGCCGAGCCTGGTCCCGGAGCGGTCGCGCAGCAGATGGCTGTGGCGTCGGAAACGCTGGCGCAGACCTATGCAGCGGTCACCGAGCCCTATACCCGTTCGCGCTTCTTCGGCAGCGACAGCGTGCAGCTGTGGGCGGATGATTTCGCTCGCTACGATGACGTCGCCAGATTGCTTGACCAAGCTTCGCTCAGCCTGTTCACCACGGTGCGCCAGCAAATCGCCGAGCATCTGGCGAACGAGCGTACCAGCCTGTACAGCTGGGCAGCGGCGTTGCTGGTGGTGGTGCTTTTCACTCTTTATCTGTTTGCGGGTTTTTATCTGTCGGTGCGCGGTGCCATCAAAGTCATTGGTGATGGCACACGTCAGCTTTCCGAGGGTGACCTGAGGCATGACATCCAGACTCGCGCCCGCGATGAGCTGGGCGACCTGGCGCAAGACTTCAATCGCATGCAGACCCGCATTCGCGAGCTGATCAGTGAAGTGGCGCGGTTCTCTGCGTCGACCACCGGCAAGGCCGAGCGCTTGAATACCAGTGCGATCGACAGCCAGCAGGCCATCGCCCACCAGGCAGCCGAGCTCGAGCTGATGGCCAGCGCCATCAGCGAGCTCGTCAGCAGCGTCCAGGAGGTCAGCAGCAATTCGCTGACTACAGCAGAAAAAGCGAATCGGGCTGGCGACCAGTGCCGTGACGGGCAAGTGCAGATCGAGCTCGCAGTCCTTCAAATCAATCGACTGTTCGGCGAGATGGATCAGTCCCTCGTGGCGATCACCTCAGTCGAACAGGAGAGCAGCGAGATCGCCAAAGCTGTCGACGTCATCAAGAGCATCGCCGAGCAGACCAATCTGTTGGCGTTGAACGCTGCCATTGAGGCGGCCAGAGCCGGCGATCAAGGACGTGGCTTCGCTGTGGTGGCCGATGAGGTGCGAAGCCTGGCGCAGCGCTCTCATGCACTGACCGGCGAAATTTACGCCACCATCGGTCGCTTGCAGCAGCAAGTTGGCGATGCCGTGCGCATCATCCAGGCCAGCCACTGCAATGCGTCCGAAACTGTGGAGGAAGTGACCCGCACCGCGGCGATCTTTGAGGGCATCACCGAAAGCATGGGGCTTATCATCGATCACAACACTCAGATCGCCTCTGCGGCGGAACAGCAAGCGATCGTTGTGGAAAACGTCGAGCGCAACACGCTGGCCATCAAGAGCTTGAGTGAAGCCAATGCGACCGAAGCCAGCCACACCGTGGCTGTGAGCGGGGAGGTCGTCAACATGACGCGAGAGCTGCACGGGCTGATCGGGCAGTTCAAAATGAAGTGACCTGGTGGCGGCCTAAGAGGCTTCCATGCCGGAACAGTTGCCGACAGGGCAATATGTCACCGCTCGATCACGGTGACAGCATCCGGCGACGCGGGTTTGTGTTGGTCCGGACCGCATCGCTTCGTTCTCAGCCGATGCTGACCGGCGGCAGGGCTTTGATCTCGACGGTCTGTGCCTTGCGTGGGGCAAGAATTTCGGCCTCGCCGTCCACGACCATCTCGTCGCGCTGGTTGAACACCTGGGTCGCGATGCGAACGCGAAACTTGGGCAGCTTTTCGAGAATTTCCAAACGCACAGTCAAGGTGTCGCCAAGCTTGACCGGCAGAGCGAAGCGCATCGTCTGCCCGAGATAGATAGTGCCCGGCCCAGGCAGCTCGCATGCGACGGCTGCGCTGATCAAGGCGCCACTGAACATGCCATGGGCGATGCGCTCACGGAAGATTGTCGAAGCGGCAAATTCGGCGTCCAGATGAACCGGGTTGTGGTCCCCCGACATGGCGGCGAACAGTTGAATGTCACGTTCTTCCACGGTCTTGCTATAGGAGGCCTTTTGGCCAACTTCCAGATCAGCGTAGGGAGTGTTGCTCAGCGTACTCATGCGTAGACCTCTGAATGCGGATATAAACGACAGAACCCGCCGCAATAGGATCCGTCGGAGCGAAAGGCGCTCCGTAGAAGGCGCCCGAGTGGCTGCATTCTAGAGCTCTGCGATGGGGTTGTCCCGTGTCTGGTGGTCTGGCGCAGTGGCCGGAGATTCACATCACTGATTACACCCGCCTCGCTATTGCACCGAACAGCGGAGCTGTTAAGTTCGCCACAGCCCGCCGCGAGTGGGTCAGACACTCTCAGGTATAGAGGCCAATAACAATGCAACCTGACTTCTGGAATGACAAACGCCCCGCCGGTGTGCCTAACAACGTGGATATGGGCGGCTTTCGCTCGGTTGTGGAAGTATTCGAGCGCTCCTGCAAGACACACGCAGACCGTCCCGCATTCAGCAACATGGGCGTGACGCTGACCTATGCGGACCTGGAGCGGTACTCGGCGGCTTTCGCGGCCTGGCTGCAGAACCACACTGACCTGCAACCCGGCGATCGCATCGCGGTGCAGATGCCCAACCTGCTGCAATACCCTATTGCTGTCTTCGGTGCCCTGCGCGCCGGGCTAATCGTGGTCAACACCAACCCGCTGTACACCGCGCGGGAGATGCGCCACCAGTTCAAGGATTCCGGTGCACGGGCGCTGGTATACCTGAATACCTTCGGCAAGTTGGTACAGGAGGTCGTACCCGATACGGGTATCAAGGTCCTCATCGAGGCGCGTATCGGCGACATGTTGCCGTCGCTCAAGGGGCTGCTGGTCAACGCCGCGGTCAAGCATGTGAAAAAGATGGTTCCGGCGTACAGCCTGCCCCAGTCCGTGTCGTTCAAGCACGTGCTGCGTGATGGCGCGCGGCATGGGCTCAAGCCGGTGTCGCTGACGCTGGACGATGTTGCGGTCCTGCAATACACCGGCGGGACGACTGGCGTGGCTAAAGGCGCCATGCTGACTCATGGCAACCTGGTCGCCAATATGCAGCAGGTCCACGCCAACATGCAGCAGCTGGACGAGCAGGGGCACACGATCATCAAGGAAGGGCAGGAGATCATGATCGCGCCGCTGCCGCTGTATCACATCTATGCCTTCACGGTTAACTGCATGTGCATGATGGTGACCGGCAACCATAACGTGTTGATCCCCAACCCTCGCGACATCGATGGCTTCGTCAAGGAGCTGCAGAAGTGGCAGTTCACCGCTTTCCTCGGCCTGAACACGCTGTTCGTCGCGCTCATGTCGCACCCCGAATTCAAGAAAATCAATTTCACCTCGCTGAAGGGCACCAACTCAGGTGGTACGGCGCTGGTTTCCGCGGTGGCCGAGCGCTGGAAAAGCATGACTGGCGTCACTGTGACTGAAGGCTATGGCTTGACCGAAACCTCACCCGTGGTCTGCGCCAATCCCCACGGCGACGGTTCACGTCTGGGGACCGTTGGCCTGCCGGTACCGGGCACGACGTTGAAAGTGATCGACGATGACGGCAGCGAACTCCCTCTCGGTGAACGCGGTGAGTTGTGCGTCAAAGGTCCTCAGGTAATGAAGGGCTACTGGCAGCGTCCCGACGCCACCGCCGAAGTGCTGGATGCCGAGGGCTGGCTCAAAACCGGCGATGTCGCGGTAATCGATGAGGATGGTTTTGTTCGCATCGTCGATCGCAAGAAGGACCTGATCATCGTGTCCGGCTTCAATGTCTACCCCAACGAGATCGAAGATGTGGTCATGGCGCATCCGAAGGTGGCTGCCTGCGCAGTGATCGGCGTGCCCGACGAAAAGTCCGGCGAAGCCGTGAAACTGTTCGCCGTGCGCAGTGATGCCAGCCTGACCGTCGATGAGTTGAAGGCTTATTGCAGAGAGAATTTCACGGGATACAAGGTGCCTCGCCAAATAGTATTCCGCGACTCGCTGCCAATGACTCCGGTGGGCAAGATTCTGCGCCGGGAATTGCGCGATCAGGCCTGATCTCAGCGATCCCTGAGATTGCTCTCGAAGTGACCGGTAAATCCTGATCGGTCACTTTGTGCCCTTTTTGCTCTGGCTGGACACTGTTCGGCCAGTTCCAAAACTGCTAACCTCGAATCCACTTTTTGGCCGGAAGTTCCGTACAAAAATTAACAAAACACAACAAAACAGCTGCTATATGCAGTAAAGCTGTCGCTTAGGAGTGGGGTTACATGACCGATAACTTCTGGAAGGATAAGTATCCTGTCGGGGTCAACAGTGAGATCAATCCCGATGAGTACCAGAACATTCAGGCTGTGCTCAAACAGTCCTGTGAGCAATTCGCAGACAAGCCTGCCTTCAGTAATCTCGGCAAGACCCTGACCTACGGTGAGCTGTACAAACTGTCCGGTGAGTTTGCTGCCTATCTTCAGCAGAACACCGATCTGCAGCCAGGTGATCGCATCGCGGTCCAGCTGCCCAACGTCATTCAGTATCCTATCGTCGTGTTTGGCGCCATGCGCGCTGGGCTTGTGGTGGTCAATACCAACCCGCTCTACACGTCGCGCGAGATGGAGCACCAGTTCAACGACTCCGGCGCCAAGGGGCTGGTCTGCCTGGCCAATATGGCTCACCTGGCGGAAGAAGTGCTGCCGAAGACAGGCATCCGGCACGTCGTAGTGACTGAGGTTGGCGATATGCTGCCAACCGTCAAGCGCATGCTGGTTAACGCCGTGGTCAAGCATGTAAAGAAAATGGTGCCGGCTTACAACTTGCCGAAAGCGGTCAAGTTTACCGACGCCATGGCGCTGGGCCGTGGCAAGGTGGCGCGCGAAGCCAATCCGGCCAGTGATGAAGTGGCGGTTCTGCAATATACCGGCGGTACTACAGGCGTGGCCAAGGGTGCGATGCTGACCCACCGCAACATTGTCGCCAACATGCTGCAGTGTCGCGCCCTGATGGGCTCGGAGCTGGGCAACGGCTGCGAAACGATGGTCGCGCCGCTGCCGCTTTACCACATCTATGCGTTCACCTTTCACTGCATGACCATGATGCTGATCGGTGCACACAACGTGCTGATCACCAACCCGCGCGACTTGCCGACCTTCGTCAAGGACCTGGGCAAATACCGCTTCACCGGTTTCGTCGGGCTGAATACCTTGTTTGTCGCCCTGTGCAACAACGAAGACTTCCGCAAGCTCGATTTCTCTTCGCTGAAAGCTACCTTCTCCGGCGGTATGGCACTGCAATTAGCCGCGGCCGAGCGTTGGCAGCAGGTCACCGGTTGCGAAATCTGTGAAGGTTTCGGTATGACCGAAACCAGCCCAGTGGTTTCGGTCAACCCGTTCGGTGGCATCCAGATCGGCACCATTGGCATTCCAATGCCATCGACATTGTGCAAAGTCATCGACGATGAGGGCAACGACCTGCCCGTGGGCGCTATCGGCGAGCTCTGCGTCAAAGGTCCTCAGGTCATGAAGGGCTACTGGCAGCGCCAGGAAGCCACCGATGAAATCCTGGACGCTGAGGGTTGGTTGAAGACCGGCGACATCGGCATCATCCAGGACGACGGCTACATGCGCATCGTCGATCGCAAGAAGGACATGATTCTGGTCTCCGGTTTCAACGTCTATCCCAATGAACTTGAAGACGTGCTCGCAACCCTGCCAGGCGTGCTGCAATGCGCGGCCATCGGGGTGCCGGATGAGAAATCGGGCGAGGCGATCAAGCTGTTTGTTGTGGTCAAACCGGGCGAAAGCCTGACCAAGGAACAGGTCATGCAGCACATGCACGACAACGTCACCGGTTACAAACGACCCAAGACCGTCGAGTTCCGTGACAGTCTGCCGACTACCAACGTTGGCAAGATCCTGCGCCGAGAACTTCGTGACGAAGAGCTCAGAAAACTCGGAAAGAAATAACCGTTACTGGTACACAAAAGCCCCGCTCTGACGGGGCTTTTGCGTTTCTACACGGCCACCGTCAACGTAACAGACGGGTTTGTTAACTCATTTACATGCGACCTTTGGCTGCTGTCTGCCCCGCTTAGTCCTTGTCACAATGGCGGTATTAATCCATGTGAAAAGTGGGGTCAAAGCGCATGATTGCCAATCTTCGATTACGAGTGAAGCTGCTGCTGTTGGGGGTTGTGCCGACACTGGTGCTGGCCGTGATGCTAAGCGGCATCGCCGTCTACGAATTACGCGACCTGGCACGGCAGCAGGAGAGCAACGTCCGTGAAAGCCTGACGCGAGATCGTCGCGCCGAACTCAAGCATTATGTCGAAGTGGCGCGCAACGCCATTGGTGCGCTCTACGACCGATCTGCCGACGGGGACATGGCGGCGAGAGCCGAAGCAGTCAGGCTTCTCGAACGACTTTCATATGGCACCGAGGGCTATTTCTGGGGCTATGACGATCAGTCAGTGAGGGTTTTCCAAGGCGATACTCGCGAAAAAATCGGTCAGAGCTTTGCTGGTTACAAGGACCCCAATGGCGTCTTTGCGATTCGCGAGCTGGTCAGGGCTGCTCAGGATGGCTCTCATTTCGTCGACTACAGCTTTGAGATGCCAGATAGCAAGGCCGTAGTGCCAAAGATCGGCTATGCCGAATACCTGCCGAAATGGAACCTGGCGTTCGGGACCTCGTTGAACCTCGATGGTGTCGAACTGGATGTGCAGGCGGCGCGCATGGCTTTCCAACAACGCATCGATCGCATGACGACCATTATGCTGGGCTCAGCTGCCGCACTGCTGGTGTTGATTGCCGGGCTGGCGGTGTTCCTGAGCAATGCCATTTTGAGGCCTCTGCTGTTGGTAAAGCGCAATCTGGATGATATGGCCGCCGGAGACGGCGATCTAACCCATCGCTTGCCCATCACGAGCCGCGACGAGCTGGGCGAGCTGGCCGGGTCCTTCAATCGTTTCGTTGAGAAAATCCATACGCTGGTTCAGCAGGTTGCAGGCACCACGACTCAGCTGACCGGGCTGGTAGGCGCGGTGGCCAGCCAGGCGCAGCGCTCGGAACAAGCGATGGCAGACCAGCGGCATGAGACCGACCAGGTAGCCACGGCGATCAACGAAATGTCGGCTGCGGCACACGAAGTAGCGATGAGCGCGCAGCGGGCGGCAGAAGCTGCGCAGGAGACCGACCAGCAAGGCCTGGCCGCCAAGCAGGTGGTCGACCGCAGCATTGAACAGATTCACGAGCTGGTGGGCGAGCTGCGGGACAGTGGTTCTTCGCTGGAGGGGCTCCAGCGGGACGTCGAGGGCATCGTCGGTGTGCTGGATGTGATCCGTGCGATTGCCGAGCAAACCAATCTGCTGGCGCTGAACGCGGCGATCGAAGCGGCCCGTGCCGGGGAAGCCGGTCG
>TARA_R100000541_G_scaffold340_33_pt1 | contig 35352 bp, 27 predicted proteins | sample TARA_R100000541 | Tara Oceans TARA_R100000541 (sample SAMEA2621416) | marine metagenome | biome: marine biome (ENVO:00000447); feature: surface water layer (ENVO:00002042); material: "saline water (ENVO:00002010), including plankton (ENVO:xxxxxxxx)" | depth 5 m | reverse complement strand
GCCAGCCGGTAGCCCATTACGGAAATGCCCGCCGCATCCGCCGCCTGTGGGTTCTCCCCGACCGCGCGCATCCGCAGCCCTGTCGTGCTGCGTGCGAGAAAGGCGACCACCGCGAGCACGATCAGGGGCGTCATGAACACCAGCGGGTTCTGCACGAAGACTTTGCCCAGGAGCGGCAACTCCGACAGCGGCCACAGCTCGACCGCGTCCAACCCCTTCACCGGCTTGTTGGTCCAGTCCAGCAGCGTGCCGAGCAGCCCGGTCAGCCCCTGGCAGAAGAACACCAGCGCCAATCCGGCGATCACCTGGTTGATCCGTAGCACCAGCACCATCAGTGCGAACAGCAACGACACCACCGCTGCTGCAACCATGGCCAGGAATAGGGAGATGCCCGGCGTGCCGTAGGTCAGCTGCGCGCCGATACCGGCCAACGCGCCGACCAGCATCAGCCCTTCGGCCCCCAGCGACAGCACCCCGGCACGCTCGGTGAGAATCAGCCCCAGCGCCGCGAGGGCGAAAGGTACGGCGAAGTCCGGTGTGTTCCCAAGCCAGTTGGCGATCATGTCCATCAGCTTTCGCCTCCCTGAACGCGGCGGATACGGTGGCGGATAAAGAAATCCGAAGAGGCGACGCAGATCACGAGGATCGCCTGGATCAGCTGCACCATGGAAAAGGGGATCTGGTAGAACACCTGCAGGCTGCGCCCAGCGACGAAGAGCATCGCCATCAGCAATGCCACCACCAGCGCGGCCAGCGGGTTGTTGCGCGCGAGAAAGGCAATCAGGATGCCGGAGAAGCCGTAGCCCTGGTAGAACGACTGGGTCAGCCGCCCCTCCTGCCCCGCCGTGACCAGAAACCCGGCGATCCCGGCCATGGCGCCAGAGATCAGCACCGTGCCGATGATCATCTTCTGCACCGGCACCCCGACTGCCCCCGCCACCCGCGGATTGGCATCGACAAAGCGCAGGTACAACCCAGCGCGGGAAATGCCGAGAAACCACAGCGCCAGCAACGCGACGACCACCGCCAGCGGCACCGCGGCACTGATGCCCTCGAACAGCTCGGGTAGGCGCTCGAACGGTTGAAACTGCGGCGAATAGGGAAACGAACTCTTCGGGTCCTTCCAGCTGCCGTAGAGCAGGTGCAGCAGGAAGTTGATCGCTAGGTAATTGAGCATCAGCGTCGAGATGATCTCGTTGACCTTCAGCCGCAGCTTGAGCAGCACCGGCGCCAGCGCCCAGAGCAGGCCACAGAACATGGCCGCGGCCAGCATCAGCGGCAAGCGCAACATGGGCGGGCCGACCTCGAACAGCGAAATCGCGGTGGCACCGATGGCGCCCCAGATCATCTGGCCTTCCAGCCCCAGGTTCCAGAATTTGGCGCGAAACGCCATGCACCCGGCCAGGCCGACGAGAATCATTGGCGAGGCCTGGAACAACACGGCCTTCAGGCTCTGCGCGTCGAACACCGTGAGGATGACGAATTCGTTGAGCAGTTCGCCGGCCGGCACCCCGGCGGCGACCAGAATCGCGGCGGAAATGCCCAAGCCGAGCAACAGCGCGGCCGCGATAATCAGCGCCTGCCAATGCCAGGCCAGCTGCTGACGGATCTCCAAGGCGTAGCGACGCGACAGCAACGGCTGTTTTGCACGCTTCGCCTCTGACGTGGCCTGCTCCAGCATCATCGGGCGTACCTGTTCATTCATGGTTTGCCCCTTCAGTTGCTAACTCTGCTTGGCCCTGTTCGTCGTGACTCACCATGGCCCGGCCGATTGCCTGCCGGTCAGCCGGGCGGTCGAATTCGGCCACCATGCGCCCGCCACTCATCACGCCGATGCGGTCAGCCAGGGCCAGCACTTCGTCGAGGTCTTCACTGATCACCAGCACAGCCGCGCCGGCGTCGCGAGCGGCACGCAGCCGGCCGTGCACCGCAGCGGTGGCGCGCACGTCCAACCCGCGGCTGGGGCTGTGCACCAGCACCAGTTGCGGGTCGCGGGAAAATTCGCGGGCGATCACCAGCTTCTGCGCGTTGCCCCCGGACAGCAGCGCAGCTTTCTGTTTCAGCGAACGCACGCCCTGCACATCGAACCCGGCCACCGCCTCGGCGGCCTCGGTCTCCAGGCGCTTGCGCCGCAGATTGAAGAAAGAACCGTAGCGCCCGCTGTGAACCTGCCCGACGCCGAAGTTCTCGGCCACCGACAGCTCGCCGGCCAGTGCCGTGCCGTAGCGGTCAGCGGGGATCGCAGCGATTCGCAGCTGGCGCCGCTGTTCCGGGCTGGCCCGGCGCAAGTCGCCGAAGCCCGCCAAGTCCAGCGTGCCCTGGCAGGGCTCCGGCAATCCCATCAGCACGTTGGCCAGTTCGCTCTGGCCGTTGCCGCCGACACCGGCGACGCCATAGATTTCGCCGGCACGCAGGCTCAGCGTCACACCATTCAGCGCGCCGTGTCCGCCTGCGCCGGTCGAACGCAAATCACGCACCTGCAGCCGCACTTCACCCGGCGTCGACGGCTGATACTCGCTGGCCGGCGCGGAATCACCCACGGTCAGGCGCACCAGTTCGGGCACCGAGACCGTCTGTGGGTCGAGGGTTTGAATCGTCCGTCCGCCGCGCATCACGGTGACGCGGTCGGCAAAGCGTTTCACATCGTTCATCTTGTGGGTGACCAGAATCACCGCCGCGCCCTGGCGGGCAAAAGCACGCACTGTTTCCAGCAGGCGCTCGGCTTCCCCATCGGTCAGCACCGCTGTCGGCTCGTCGAGAATCAATATCCGCGCCCCCGCCAGCAGTACCTTGAGAATTTCCACCCGCTGTTGCTCGGCCACGGACAGTGACTCGGTGACCTGCTGCGGGTCGATGGTGAAACCCAGCTCTGCTGCCTTGTCGCTGATCCGCTGCTCCAATGCGGCCAAGCGCTGCCGATGGCTGCCCGCGAAAGCGTGGTTGCCCGGCCCCTCGGGCAGGGCCAGCTGAATGTTTTCAGCCACGGTAAAAGGCTTCACCAGCTTGAAATGCTGATGAACCATGCCGATGTGGTAGCGGCTCGCATCGCGGGGGCCGCTGAGCCGCACCGCGTTGTCATTGATCAACAGCGATCCGCTTTCCGGTGCGTACAAGCCAGCGGCGATGTTCATCAGCGAGGATTTGCCTGCGCCGTTCTCGCCAAGCAGCGCGTGCACTTCGCCCCACTTGGCGGTGAAGTCTGCCTGGGACAGGGCCATGAAGCCGTCGAACGACTTGCTCACCCCGGTCAGCTGGATCGCGTTGAGGTTGCTCATTGCTGGGTGATCACTCCCTTGACGAACCAGTCCATCTGCCACAGCGCAGGGTCGGCCATGACCTCGCCGGCGGCGATGCGCTCGGTGCCGTCACGGTCGACCATGGGCCCGGCATAGATCTTCTTCTCGCCTTTGAGCAGCTCTTCGCGGGCGGCCATGATCTTCGCCTTGTCTGCTTCGGAAACCGCCGGGCCGCAGCAGGCCGCGTCGGTGCCGCCTTCGGCCATGGACAGCAGCGCGCCGTTCTCCGGTGGCGTCCAGTTACCCGCACTGATCTTTTTCAGCTCCGGTGCAAGGAACTTGTCCCACACCCAGACCGAGGAGCAGACGGTGGCATCCGGGGCGAACTCGCGCATGTCGCGATGATGCCCGGTGCCGTGCACGCCGCGCTCCTGAGCGACGATCTGCGGTGTCGGGCTGTCGACGTGCTGGCCGAGCACATCGGCGCCGGAATCGATCAGCGCCATGGCGGCGGCGCGTTCCTTGACCGGATCGTTCCACGCGCCGGTATAGACCACGGTGACCGTGGCGTCCGGGTTGATCTGCTGGGCGCCAAGGGCGAAGGCGTTGACCGTCCAGTTCACCTGACCGAAGGGGTTAGCCGCAACAAAGCCGAGCTTGCCAGTCTTCGACGCCGCGCCCGCGGCCATGCCGCACAGGTACTGGCTCTCGTAGGTGCGGCCGTAGAAGGATTCGAGGTTGCCGCTGTTGGTGGTGCCCGAGCCGTTGAGGAAGGCGACATCCGGATACTTGTCGGCCAGCTCCTTGAAAGTGTCCGAGTAGCCGAAGGCGGTGCCGATGATGACGTTGGCGCCGCGCTGGATCAGCCGGTCCACGGCCGGGCGGATCGAAGAGGCGTTCTCCGGCACGCTTTCGACGTACTGGATCTTGGTATCCAGCTCGGTTTCGAGCTTCTGCCGCGCCTCATCAAAGGCCTGGGTCCAGCCGCCGTCGTTGCGCGGGCTGATGTAGAGCATGGCGATCTTCGCCGGTTTATCGAGGGTCAGCCCCTCACTTTCCTGCGCCGAGGCGACGCCAACAGTCGTCGCCAGCCCGAGAGCCACCGCCGCACACAAGGTCCGTTTCATCTGATTGAGCATTTTTGGTCTTCCTGAGGTTGGCACGTCAAAGCATGTGGTTGATGCGAAACACGTTGTTTTCCGGGTCCAGCAGCACCGCCTGATACCAGTGGTAATAGGTCTCGTAGGGAGCCTTGATCAGCGTCGCGCCCATGGCGACGGCAACGGGCACCAGGCGATCGACCTCGTCTTTCGAGTCGACATCGATGTTCAGCAGGAACTTGCAGCCGCGCGTGTCGGCGTACTCATCCAGATGCAGCAGTTCGTAAGCGTCCGGCGCGTTGAAGCCGATGCAGCTCTTGCCGGTATCCAGCCCGCGAAAGATCGGTGAGGCGATCTCGGGGATGTTCCGGAAGCCGAACAGCTCACGGTAGAAACCGCTCAGCGCCTCGATGTCGCGGGCAAAGACGTTGACGTAGGACAGCGTGCTCATGCGACCTCCAGGCCTTTGCCGAAGGTGGTCTGCTTGACGAACTTGGAGAGCAGGTTGTCGCCGGAGGTGACCGGCGCGTGGCGCGGCGGATTGGCGGCGCTGCAGCAACTCGGCAGGCACTCGATCAGCGCGTCGTAGTTGGGCTGATGGAAAAACACCAGCGACTGGCGACCGTTGTCGGCGGCGCTGTCGGCCGGCGGGTTGACCACCCTATGCAGAGTGGAAATCCACTGGTCGTTGGTCCACTGCATCATCAGGTCGCCGATGTTCACCGCGAATCCGTTCTCCACATAAGGCACGTCCACCCAGTCGCCCTGGCGGTTGCGCGCCTGCAGACCGCCCAACGCGTTGTCCGGCTTGACGATGGTCAGGCTGCCGTAATCGGTATGGGCACCGGCGCGTAGCTGACCCTGTTCCACCGCGCGTTTGAGGTCCGGATAGCTCAGGCTGCGGAACATGCTGATGTGCTTGTCGATCTTGTCGTCGAAGAAGGTTTCCGGCAGTTCCAGCGCCAGGGCAAAGATGCGCATCAGCGACTGCGCCAATTCGCTCATCGCGGCGAAATACTCGCGACAGGCCCGCTCGAAGCCTTCAATGCCGGCCGGCCAGACATTCGGCGCGAAATGCGGGCCGGCAGCGGCGCAGCGGTAGTAGTCCTCAGCCGGCACATCGCTGGGGCCGATGGAAAAGGATTCCTTGAGATCGCCCGGTGCCGCCTCTTCCAATGAGTACGACAGGCTCTCCTCCGCCACTGCACTGTAGCCACGCACCATGTCGGGGCTGGGCCGGTCGACCTTGCGCTTTTCCGGGAGTGGCGAAGCGAAGAATTGCCGCGTCAGCCGCGACACGCGCTCAATCAGTTCTGTGGGGATCTGATGGTTGGTGATGACCAGAAATCCAATGTCACGACAGGCCTGGTCGACGGCCTTGGCTACCTGGGTTTTGCCCTCCGGAGTGCCGGAAAAGTACGGCGCCAGGTCGATGATGGGAACGTATTGCAGAGTCATGGATGACGCACTCCTCTGTCGCAAGGCTGAACCTGAGCGCGTCGCCAGTGGCGCAGGCGCTTCTCTGTTTGCACGCCGCCGCCCGCTTGCACGCTGTGACGACAGGAGAGGACAGAGCAGAAAGCGTGCCACCGATTCAATTGGATTAGAGATCAATAACTTAACTGCCTATCGACGCAAAAGCGGATCAAATGGTCCGCTTCGGAGCACTTGGTTTGTGCGTTAAGCACGAAAAGCGGGCGCTCACAACAAGCAGCTTGCGGCTGTCACGACGCATCCGGCTGTCGAGCCAACAGCCATGAGTTATTGATAATAGTTATCAACAGCTATAGCATCTGCACCCCTCCGCTCGAAGCCCCCAAAGGAAATGCCTCAATGCGTCGACTTCTCGTGCCTGTACTGTCGCTACAGGCGCTCGCCGCCACCGCTTACGCTGCCGAACAACCGGAATCAAACAACGAGCCCATCGCGCTTGAGCAGATGGAAGTCACCGCCACTGGGGCCGAGCGCGGCGACGGGCCGGTAGACGGCTATCGAGCAACCCGCTCGGTCAGCGCGACCCGCACCGACACGCCGATACACGAAATCCCACAGTCGATCAGCGTGGTCCCGGGACAGGTCGTGGAAGACATTGCCGCCACGCGCCTTGAAGACGCGCTGGACTATGCCGGCGGCGTCGAGCGCGGCAACAACTTCGGTGGCCAGGGCCTGACTGAGTTCCTGGTGCGCGGCTTCAGCTCCCAGGAGTTTTACCGCAATGGCTTCGCCATCAACCGCGGCTACCCCAACATGCCGGACGCCGCCACGATCGAACGCATCGAAGTGCTGCGCGGCCCGGCCTCCATGCTGTATGGCCGTGGCGACCCGGGCGGCACCTTCAACATCGTCAGCAAGCAACCGCAAGCCGAACGTCGTACCGTACTGGGTACCCAGTTCAACACCGAAGGGCTGCGTCGCGGCACGCTAGACACCACCGGCGCGCTGGACGAGCAGGCCGAGTTCACCTATCGCCTGAATCTTGTGGCCGAAGGTGCTAACAGCTTCCGCGATCACGTCGAAAGCGAACGCTACAACATCGCGCCGGTGCTTCGCTGGGACCTCAGCGACGCCACCGCAATCATCTTCGAAGGCGATTACCTCCATAACCGCCACCCGCTCGACCGCGGCCTCCCGCGCTACGCCAACCAGCAAGGCGAACTGCCGCGCGATCGTTTCCTCGGTGAGGAACGCGCTGGCAAGTTCAGCAACGAAAACGCCACGACCCAGTTGCGCATCGAGCACCTGCTGGATGATCAATGGACCCTGCGCGGTGGTGTGCAATACCTGGACGGCAGCTTGGAAGGCGGCGCGGTGGAGAACAACGGCCTGGCCGCAGACGGCCGCACCGTGGGCCGCAACTACAGCGAGCGCTGGCTGGAGTGGAACGACTTCGCCGTGCAGGCCAACCTCGAAGGCCGCTTCAGCGCCCTCGGCTTCATGCATACGCTGCTGACCGGTATCGAGTATGACGACTTTAACTACAGCTCCCGAATCGACCGCTCCGCGGGTGGCGTAGGCGCCTTCCCCATCGACATGTACGATCCGGTCTATGGCCAGCCACTTCCAGCGATTGAAGGCCCAAAATATTGGGACGACGAAGACCTGAAGTCCTATGCCTTTTATATGCAGGACCAAGTCGAAGTGACCGACCGCTTCACCCTGCAATTGGGCGCCCGCCTGGAGCGCTTCGAGCAGAACTACGTCAACAAGCTTTCGGCCGCTGGCAGCTGGGACCAATCGCATAACGCTGTGTCGCCGCGCATTGGCGCAATCTACGACCTGACCGAAGCCCTGGCCGTTTACGCCAACGCCTCTCGCTCGTTCAAGCCCAACCGCGGCGCCGACCGCAACAGCCAGGCATTCGACCCGGAAGAAGGCATCGCCTACGAAACCGGCGTGAAGTACGCCCTGCCGGAACACAACCTGAGCGTGACCGCCGCACTCTTCCACATCACCAAAGAAAACGTGCTGACGGCTGACCCGGCAAACGTTGGCTCCCAGGCCTTCCAAGTTGCAGCCGGTGAGGTCCGCAGCCGCGGTTTCGACCTCAGTGTCGCGGGTAACATCACCCCGCAATGGCGCGTCATCGGTGGTTATGCCTACGTTGATGCTGAAATCACTGAAAGCAACAGTGCCGCCGTACCGGTGGGAACCCGCCTCGCCAACGTACCGGAGCACAGCTTCAACCTGCTCGACACCTACGAGTTCGACGATGGCGCCCTAAATGGGCTGGGCCTCGGCGTTGGCGTCAAGTACGTCGGCTCGCGCAAGGGCACCACAACCAGCACGGCCTACGACATGGACGCCTACACCGTGGTCGACCTGCTGGCCTACTACCCGCTGACCGACCGCGTTCGCCTCAACCTCAACCTCGAAAACGTATTCGACGAAGAGTATTACGAGCGTGCTTGGAACGTCTGGGCCTACCCTGGCGCCCCGCGCACCCTACAGGCCGGCATTTCCATCGAACTGTAACCGCCAGCCGTTTCTCGGAAAGCGGACTGTCGCTTTCCGAGACGGCGTTCGCGACAGTCCCTCCCCCACGGTACGCAGCGCGCAATATCGCAACAGTGCAAAGTTTAGCGACGCGCTATTCGGCTCAATAGTTGCGACCATCGCGCCATCATCCGAACAAGCGCAAATGCTGGTTCAGATACTGCAGGATGCAGATACGCGGGTATTGAGAGGGCTACGTAGGAACTTTGCCGCCATTAGGGCATGGATGCCAGCGCATGACAGAGGCCAAATAATCCGTTTCGGTCACTGACAAATGGTTATGTGACATGGCGGTTTGATGACCGCTCAAGTTTTTGAGTAGCGCTATGCGCGCTGAGAGTGCGGGTTGCAACAATAGAAGCAGTAATGCGCAGCAATATCTTGTCAGTGACAGCCATAACGAGTTGCCAGCCTAGAAGCTTTTCGCTCCAGGCTGGCGCGGCAGCTTAGCTGCTCAGCTGCTCAGCTGCTTAGCTGCTTTGCTTTTGCTGGCCCTGTTGTTTCTAGCCCGGCCCTTGATCACGGAGGACGATAATAGAGTCAGCAATCAACCTGCGATCACCTATCGCTCCACTCCCGAAAATGCCGGCAACGGACACCGTGTCTGCGGTCGTGACATTCAGACACCTCATTATCGAGCGGGTTGTTCTGCATGCCGCTGCTATCCACGGTTCTCTAGATCACCCGTAATTATCGTGAATTGCCGATTTTTAATCGCTCTTCACGGTACCGATAATGACCACATCCCCCACCACAACCGGTGTTACGGGGTCCAGTCCATCACCGTAACGGTGGTCCTGTCGTTTGCTGGTGAGGAGTTGTAATGGGGGCCAGGCTCATCCATATTCGACGCTGATTTGACCCTGGCCGTAGTCAAGGGCGAACTCATCATCTTCGGCTGTGATCCCGGTTCCGCTTATTGAGACGTTGGTATCGTCTGGCTGTAGCTTCGGCATTTGTCCATCGTTGGCGCAGCGATAAAGCTCGAGGTGAGTAGGCTTAGTGCGAATAATGACCTCTTCACGAGGCTTCCTCCGATTTAGGTTGGATACGCAAAGAGCCAAGTACGACCCTTATAATTCCCGACTAGGATTGAATAACCAGAGGTCAGAAGCTTCGTGTTATAGACGCCTAAGATTTATGGGAGGGGGCTTACAGGCAATCAACTATCGCTCACCAATCGTCAACCCTACGAGAGCAAACAAGCCTGTGTAAGTGCTGACGGCGTTAGCAGCCCCTTTTCTACAAGTACGCTCAACGATGGATCAGCTCGGCCGTGAAGAGGTGTTTGATGGTTTCGGTGGAATTATTTTGTTATGAAACTTGCCCACGCTGCCACTGAGGCCTCAGTTTCAGCTCAGCCAAGCACTAGACAGCGAGTCGATTCGTAGCTGCGATGTTCAACACGCTTTAACAAAGTTGCTAGGACCTGTTTTGCGCAGAAGCACTAATCTAAGGTCAAAGCCAAGCGGAACCATTATTGCCAACTTTTCAGTATAGGTTACGGGCAAGCTGCGATTTGCCATCTTTCGGTCTTTGAAAACGCATAGCGTATAGCGAGAGATATTGAGGATATTGCGTCGCGCATAACCGTCCAGCCACGAACCGTTGAAATGGTGAATGGTGAAGTTCACTTTATGCGGCTCAGGAGTGCAGAAGTAATGAACCGGATAGATAAACGAACGGCTGTCCAGCGCGGTTGACTCATCGGTCTTATAGGGCTTTTTCAGGCCGAACCTGCGCGCGTAGTACAGCGTCATGCGCTTGGTATTGGCCGTCAGGTCGAGATTGCCGTTGCGGTCCACTAGGCTCAGCGACGCATACTCGGCCAGCAGATCACCAATAATGGCGTTATTGGGAATCGCACCGATGAACGCCGACATTGGATAGCGGTTGCCCTGATATTCCTCGAAGCCAGCAACAAAGTCATGTTCGCGAAACGGTTCGATATCAGCTGTCACTTCCAGATCAGAGTCGAAGTAAAAGCCGCCATAGCGGTGCAGTGCGTACAACCTCATGTAGTCCGACGCGAACGCCCATTTGCGGTGCTCCAGCGCCTGACGGACATAGGGAATGTCGATTTCGGCAATTTGCGAGTTGCCCCACTCCTTGATTTCGTAGTCCGGCAGATACTTTTTCCAGCTCTCGATGCAGCGCAGAAGCAGATCATTCTTTGGCGCATCGCCGATCCAGACGTAATGAATGATCTTTGGGATCATTTTTGCCTCCTTCATGCATTAGATGGAGCGCCCGCGCACTTGGCGCGAGCAGGAATACGAGGAAACATGAGTCGTTCGCTCAAGCTTGATCTGAAGCCAGATGGCTTTTCGCAGACTTGTCGTGCGCATCCAGCAGCGTGCGGAACAATTCTCCCTTCTGCTCCCACAGGCAATGCTTCTGAATGTTCTCCAGTCCCGCCTGTGTGTAAGCGCAGAGCAATTGCGGCGCGTCCATCAGCTCAAGTATGGCGCGAGCGAACTCTTTAACCGCTTCGTTATAGGAGTGCGCATCGATCAACCGTCCGCCCCCGTTTTGCAGGATTTCTCGGGGGCCTTGGTGATTGAGCGCTATAGCTGGGAGGCCGCTCGCCAGCGATTCGAGCAGCACGTTACCGGAGGTGTCCTGAACGCTGGTGAAGACGAAAAGGTCGGCGCCCTCGTAGAGCGGCTGGACCTCGGCGAAAGGCAACGCGCCGAGCAACTCGACCTTGCCGGCCAACCCTAGTGCAGCTACTTCCTCGTGGGTCTTCTGCGCATCCGGCCCAGTACCGAGCACCTTGATCCGCAACCGCTGGTAAGCCTGAGGCTGATCTGCCTTGATCTGTGCGATGGCTTCGAGCAAAAGCTTGAGTGCCTTGCGTGGCTCCAGCCGACCGACCCAGAGCAACGTGAAGCTTTCCTTCGGCTCCTGCGTCGCAGGGGTAGCAGTTACGCCGCTCACCGCGGTTTCAAGCGTCTTGATGCACTTGCGGTGCGCGAAGCAAGGCAGCATCTCGAGGGTGTCCTGGTTGGCCACAAGGATTGACGATGAACAGTACGAAGCTAGGCAGATATAAGGGTTGAACCGCAACGTGCGTTTCATCAGCGTGCGCCAGCGCTGCTTGATCCAACCACGCCCATAGAGCGGTTTCGCCCAGGCCGGGGGTATCTGACCGCCACCCACTGGCCCCCAGATGAACCGAGTACCAGGCACCAGCCATAGCAACCCAGGCATATCCACCACGTTGTAGGTGCACTGGTGGATCACCGCGAGCGAACGATGGCGCAGCTGGTAGGCCAGTACGACAAACAATGCGGCTACTTGCCAGAACACGTAGTACGGCTTCATCAGGCTGTGGTGATGAGCCATACCGGCACAGCCGGGCAGATCGAAAGCAACGATCTCCAGACGCGCGCTACTGGTCGGCTCGAGCGCCTCGCGCACTGGCCGCTCATGCATCCGGCGAGTGAGCAGCACGACATTCCCGTCGGAGACAGTCAGGATCTGTTTGAGCCAGTTCCAGCCTACGTAGGGCTCTGAGCCCATGGACGGGTCGCAGGCAAACGCGGAAATCAAAACGCAATCTTTCATGGGCACTTCCTGTACTGACATGCGGGAGAGAATTCAACGGGTGAGCGTTAGGAGAGTTGTCAGCCTGGCGACTTCGCAACATCAGCCGCGCGCGAACCGGCACGCACCACTGCGGCATTGGGTGTGCGCTGGTGCCGCAAGGTCCTGCGCGGTATCAGAAGCATCAGTCCGATAATGAAAGCGGCGAAGGCATGCGATAGGCGCGTTGAATCCAGATACGCATTCACCGATAGCGAGAACAGGGTGACAAACAACAGGGCGTAGACGTAATGGTTGGTCGTCTTGTCTAGCCAGATGACGCGCAGGAACACAACGGCAAACAGGGCGTAGACGAAGATCCCAAAGCGAAAGAACACGTCGAACAAGGAGTTGTGATTAGACACCTGATGCGCGAGGAATCGTGTATCGAGCAGCGGATGCCAGAAGGCATATTTGAAGCTCACGTCGCGGTAGGGGCCGCCAAATCCGACCCCGTGCAGGAACTCGGAAATGCCAATCATCGAACTGGCGCCCTTGAGCATCTCCAGGCGGATCTCCGCGTTGTCATCGACATCCGCCATGCTGGAAGACAGGTCCAGTCCCATCAGAAAGAAACCCGCCACTGGCGTCAGCAGGATCACACCCATGACAACCGCCTTGAGCACCGGCTTCGGCGGTTTCAGGAGGCAACAGCCTGCAACCAGCAGAGCGATGCCCAAAGGCGTTGTGCGGGTCGAGATGAGAAACATCAGCACCAGATAAGCCAGCAGCATTGCCAACATCAAGCCGCGCTGGCGCTCCTGGAGCGCCAGGCGAATCAGCATGAAGGCTTCCAATACGCCAACTTCGTAGGTGTAGCCGACCTTTACCTGAACAACGAGGTATACGACGCACAGCAGCAGGTAGTGGAACAGAGGCAGATTGGTGATGAAATTCAGCAGATCATCGCGACTGACGTAGAAGAAACGCAGGCTGAACAGGAACACATAGTAGGACGAGATCTGCGGCGCGATGAAGCTGCGCTCATAGCCACCCACCGTCAGCCAGGAATAGGCCGTGATACCGAGCAGGCCGAGCAGCAGCCAGTCAACCAGCGACAGACGCCTGTTGATAACCACGGAAAGCAACAAAAGTAACAGAGAGATCCGCAAAGCGATCACGGAGTCAATGAACCCGATCGGGTACAGCGCTACCAGGTAGCCGAGCTTCTTCATCTTGAACGCTCTCAGTCGTGCATCAATGCACCAACATCCGTTTCCGGAAGTGCCATCCAGGGTTTATCGGCTGGTCCGTAGCCAGGTGGCATCAAGAGAAAGCCAGTGTTGGGGTGCTCAAAGCTTCGGAGCAGCTACGGGCAACGCTTGTCCGGGCCATACGCAGCTTGGTCCTGCCTCGCTGCGCTTCGTTCCGTCGCCATAGCGATATTTTCAACGCGTTTTGCCGTTGCGGCAGAAAGCACACCAGTAGCCCCAGACGCCCTAAAACAGCGCCTCGACCAGTTCGGGGATAAGGCGCTCGCCATGCTCCCCCACCAACGTTTGCTGGAACAGGTTGAAGTCACCAAACGCCTGATGTACGACCCAACCGGCGAAATTGTTCGCCTCAGTCTGCACGCGGATCTTGTGCATGAAGTAGGCGCGTGAAGCGACATCCGGCAGTGCGGGAATTCCGTTGTAGTTAAACTCTGAAACAACGCCGAATTCGCCGGCGATGATCCGCTTGGGATTGATCCCGCTCGAATCAACCCAACGTTGCAACTCGGTCCAGTCCTCCCAGCGCGCGCCATCGTCCCACCACAAGTGATCGATGATGCGGCCGTAACGGGTGATTTCTTCGACCTTGCGTTCGGCCGTCAGCGTTGAATCTGCGTCTATGCGCGCGCTGACGTCCGCCAGCATCTGCGTCTTGCCGCCAGCGTAGCGGGTAATCGGCATCGGAACGTTGTACAGGTGCGGCTGGGTGCCAGTGCCCTGATGGGTGAACTCGCCCGGTGCGTACGGATGGAAAGCGAACATGGTGTTGGCATCGTACTGGCTCAGGTTGAAGTGCCCGAGCGCGCCATGCCAGCCGGCTTCCGGTTGGAGAATGATGGTCAGATTCGGTGCCTTGGAGCGGCAGGCCGAGTACCAACCCGGCGCAACTAACGTGTAATAGCTCGGTGCAAGCTGTTCGCCAGGAGGCTCGTTTAGCATCTCCAGCGCTACCTGCTCTTCCGAGAATGATCTGTTAAGGGTGCCGCACAGGGCATCGAGAGCCCTCTCAAAACGCGCATTTGTCGTCGCCTCGTTGACCACAGCGATGCGCTGCTCCCAGGTAGATGCCCAAGAGACCTGGACCCGGAAACCGGTTTCTGCTGCGCGGCTGATATAGCCGGTCCAGCGCGACAGGGTGGCCTCCATGCTGACGGGCGGAGCCAGGAATTCATCCAGCGAGATCCAGATCCTCAGGGTGTTGAACCCAGCCTGCTCCAAAGCGTCCAGCCTTGCCTGACTCAGGCCATAGGCCGGCGCTTCCCAATTACTGATCGGCGGACTGACTCCGATTCCCTTGATAGGGCCATTACGGGTAAATGCAGGATCAACGGTCTCGGCTACGGCGACCGGTACGTTGATGAGCAGTGGGATTAAGGCAAATGCGTATTCTCGGACAGCCAGCATGGTTCGGTTCCTGAGGTGCATTAATAAGATTGGAGTTAGGAACGGTGCTTAGTGAAAAAGAAATTCTTGAAGTGCCGACGCGCAACCAACCGTCGGAAATAAAGTGATGTTCAAGTGCCACCTTTAATGAGCTTCAAACTTAATAATTTGACGTGAAGGCTGCTAAAACGCCGCAAGGCTTAATTCTTGCGGCATATCAGAACAGTGGCACACGCGATAGAGCTGTTCTCGGCTGGCTCGACAGGGAAACCGGTAAATATTCCTCGCAAGCTCAAATGCAACTATTCTCAGCCCGGCAAATGGCCTAACCCAAACCCACACAGCTTTATTTCAGGAGCACCTCACTTCTAGTTATATCAATTGAATTAATCCCGTCTTGATCCATACACCCTGTTATCCACTCCCGCTACTTTTCCTCGGCAATACGCCTGGAAGTATTAGGTCGCAGAGAGCCATCATGTTTGACACCTTTTTTTACCAAACGCGTCGGGCGCTGGTGCTGTCCGTTGCGTCAGCAGTTCTGTGCTGTGCACCCCTTGCAATCACTCAAGCCCACGCAACCACTTCGGTCACTACGGAAACCGCATTTGTTTCCAAGATCAACTCGTTCACCAGTAAAGACTTCTTGCGCGGTATCTGGCGCCAATATGCAGGGCTTTCGGTTCCTGCCACTCAGGCGAGCATCGACGCATTCAAACCCGGCGTACATCTACGCTTCGCCGATGGGCAGTTGCGCGAGATCAGCAAGGTGTTTCGAGTCGGTGTCAACCTCAGCATCTACGTCAAAGGCGGACTCCTTGACGGCAACAAGGTCGGCGCCCCAAACACGGTAAGCACAGTGCCAGCACCGCGCAGCGTGACCTCACCTTCCGCGACGTCAAATCTCTTGTCCACAACGGCCTCTGCCGCTCCTGCATTCATGGCCCGAGGCGACATCAAGGGTATCGACATCACACCGCCAGTGAATGACTGGGAAGCGCCCGCCTACGGCATGACCCAGACGCGGCTGACCGCACTGACGGCGGCTGGCTTCAATACCCTGCGCATCTGGATTTCGCTTGACGAATTCCTGGCTCCGCCGGTGAGCATGGAGGCCACTTTGTCGCGTTGGATTGGCTATATAGATCGGGCCGCACAAACCGGATTCCGCGTACATGTTGCCTGGGCCTCGACTTGGGACGAACGCATCGCCCTGGTCAACGAACCAACTCAGCAAGCTCGCTTTCATTACGCTCTCAACAGGCTCTGCTCAGCCATGGGCAGCTACTTCTCGAAGCAGCAGGTGGCGCTGGAAATGATCAACGAGCCACCGGGAGAGCAACTCACACCGGGCTACTACCGCTCAGCTGCACCGGGATGGTATTCCGCCTGCCGCTCGACCGCTCCGGATATGACCATCATCCTGCAGCCTGAGGCTGGCTGGCATGGCGCTCTGGGTCGCTTCAACCTGAGCGACTTCGACGAAAACACTATGTTCTCCTTCCACCCTTACGCACCGGGCGAGTTCACCCATCAGGGCATAGGAAGCCAACCTCATCTATATAACGTACCGATGCCAATCACTCGCTATGTCGGAGGCAAGACACAGATGATGGCCGACGTCAGCGCTCGCGTTCATGCAGATCTGCGCTTGAGTTCAGAACAGAAAAACTCTGAGATAACCCGCTACAGCCGCCTGATCAATGACTTGTGGTATGACAACGGTTCGCGCTGGGAAGACTGGTCCGAGCTAGAACGATGGGTAGTTTCGAGCGGGATCAACCCCAAGCGAATCATCGCCGGAGAATTCGGCGTCGTCTCCGAGTTCAATTACAACGGAACACCTGCCTTGAAAGACGTAGCCTCACGCGCGCACTTCATGCGTAAGATCCGCGAGCAAACCGAAGCAAACCGGTTCGCAGGCTGGGTCGTGCATCAGGCCTTCGGTGACTTCAACCTCTTTCAGCAGAACTCAGTAGGCCAACACGGCGACCGTCTTATTCCTGAACTGACAGAGGCGCTATTTGGTAGTCAGCCGCTGCCGTTAGGCCCGCCAGTTACTGGTCAATAACAGACGCAACGCAGGGGCGACTGCAGAATTCACTCCTGCGTTATCAGCCAGCCTCGGCAGCAACCGCAGCCTCGACGGAACACGCATAGCCGTTGGGGTGCGCGGACTGCCAGCGCCAAGCGTCACGCACCATCTGATCAAGACTGCGCTTGGCTTTCCACCCAAGCTCGAGGGCGGAGAGCGACGGATCGGCCCAGCACTCGGCTACATCACCGTGCCTGCGATCGACCACTTGATACGGTATGGCGCGCTGGCTTGCACGCTCAAAGGCTGCGATAACCTCCAGAACGCTATGGCCTACGCCAGTACCTAAATTCCAGACTGAAACCCCTCGGCGCTCGCGCAAGGCGTCCAGCGTTTTTACGTGTCCTTCAGCAAGATCCATGACATGAATGTAGTCACGTACGCCGGTGCCGTCTCGGGTCGGGTAGTTGTCGCCAAACACTGACAGCTCTGCCAGCCGACCGACTGCCACCTGGCTAAGGTAGGGCAGCAGATTGTTGGGAATGCCGTTGGGATCATCACCGATCAAACCGCTTTCATGGGCACCGATTGGGTTGAAATAGCGCAACAGGGCGATGCTCCAACGTGGGTCGCATGCAGCCAGGTCGCGCAACATTTCCTCGACTATCAGCTTGGACCGTCCATAAGGGTTGGTAGGCCAGTTGGTGGGAGTAGTTTCGCGCAGCGGCATCTGGCTGGCCTCGCCATAAACCGTAGCGGAAGAACTGAATACCAGGCGATAAACCCCCGCCCGAGCCATAGCTTGGTAAAGCTCGCCACTGCCACCTACATTGGTTGCGTAGTATTCGAGCGGCTTGCGTACGCTCTCGCCAACAGCCTTGAGGCCGGCAAAATGCAGCACGGAAGTAATCGGGTAACAGGCGAAAAGGCTATCTAGCAGAGCGGCGTTACGAATATCGCCGTGCACGAATATGGGCATCCGGCCGCAAAGCGAGGCGACCCGGTGCAGCGACTCGACCGAGCTGTTGCACAGACTGTCCAACACTACTACTTCATAGCCGGCAAGCATGAGCACCAGGGTAGTGTGAGAGCCGATATAGCCGGCTCCTCCTGTCACGAGTATGGTCTCTCTCATCGTTAGTCCTTTGGCCAGCTGTGTCGCCAGCTCGGCAAGCTGATTGGTACGCAGAAGCTATGACCGCCTCGGCTAACAACCTCGTACGCCCCGGTCGCTGGCTATACGGGTCGGTGAGGTCAATGCCGTCGGATACGCGAGAAATGCACAACCCACAGCATGTTGCCCAAGGCAAACTTCCACTCCCGGCCCTTGTGCTCTAGGTTGACCACCCCTGCTGCCGGTGCTGGCGTCGGCGCAATCGACGCGGCAGGAAGAAGCCCCAGCAGTTGGCGACCGGCATAGACGATGAACAGCGAATTGGTGACGAAATAGCGTTTCCATAACCGTCTCGGTTCGCTGCATAACCGGTGAAACCATTCCAGGCCGCCGCGTTGCATCCACATGGGTGCTCGCTTGATGGTTCCGGCGTGGTAGTCGAAAGCAGCGCCCACGCCGATCATCGCGGCCTGAATCCGCCCCTGGTGAGCTGCCATCCACAACTCCTGCTTGGGGCACCCCAACCCGACCCAGACAGTGCCGGCACCCGATGCATTAATGAGGGCTACGATTGCGTCGTCTTCTTCCTGACTGAGCGGTCGATAGGGTGGCGAGTAGGCACCAGCAATACGCAGCGACGGAAAGTTCTGCAGCAACACGCGCTGCAGCGCGTCAAGCGTCTCCTGCTTGCCGCCGAACAGAAAAAGCGACTCATCGCGATGGGCCGCTTCCGCACAGTACCGCCACATCAGGTCCGGGCCGTTAATCCGTTCCTGCCGCACCATGCCCAGCCGGCGCAACATCCAGGCCAGTGGTGCACCGTCGGGCGTCGCCATGTCCGCCTCGTGAATGACCTTGGCGAACGTCGCGTCACCGCGCGCTGTCACTAAGGAGTGCACATTGCAAATGCACACGTATCGGCTTTCACGCCGGCTTGACCATTGCGCCAGAAGAGACAGTGCCGTATGCCAACTCAGTGCGTTTATTGGCAGTCCGATCACCGAACATACGGATCCGTCGGGCGACTGTTGTTTTCCCATGTAGGTATCCCTCTGCGTTGAAGATGCACATTGCAAGCGTCTAGGCAGGTACCAACCGGTCGGACACAACTCGAGTCGCGCCAGAAAGCGTCTGCGTTGGAAATCGATCAGCCCTGTCCGGGCGAGGTGCTGGCGGTAGCGACAAAGCGGGGGCGTGTAGAGGCACGCACGCCGGTCTATCCGGCGATAAGCTCACTCAGTCGTCGATGCAGAGTTGTCGAGCAGGTTTTCCGCTCGTGGGAAGAAGCCAGTTACAGTTGAGCGTGGGTGGTGCTCGCTATCGGTGCTCCAACGCTGGACGCTCGCTGCGACACGCCAGCCCCAGAGAAGTCATCAGCACGATCATCATCACCACCTGATTGAACAAAATGCCAAACATCACGCCGGCTACCCCAAAGTCTGTTACTAACGCTCGAGCTGCCAGCAGCGCAAAGGCGGTACCCAACACATAGGCAAAGAAGATTGCCCGCGTTTGCTCCAGAGTGCGCAGCCCTGCGCGCAGTGGCAAAGCAAGCGCCACCAGCAGGTAAATCGGCACGTACCATCCCAGCGCTTCAATGCTGATCGGATCGGCGGCACCATAAGCGAGGTTCAGCAAGGGCCTAGAAAATTGGGCCGCCAGCGCCGCGACTAGCCCTGTGCTGGCCAGCAGGGCCAGACCGATCCTCACCAAATAACTGCGCAGAGCAGGGATCCCGCCCTGATGAAAGCGTTGACTGGCCTCGCCCGGCACTACGTTTTCCAGCCCGAGGAAGAAGATATGAGTCAACGCCAACAGGTTCTGCGCGCCACGGATCGCTCCCACCGCAGCCGGGCCGAGCACGACGCCAGCGATGATTAGAAAATAGTTGTCGGACAGCCACTGCAACAGTGTCGAGCCCAGCAACCATCGCGATGAACGCCAATGTCTAACGGCCACGTCGCGGGTATTTAGCGCCTGCCCTTCAGCCCTAGGCAGCCAGCGTCCGCCCACCAGAATCGACACCAGCATGGCCGCGACGATACTCAATAGAGCCGCCTGGAATGACGGATACACTGCCACCACCATGAGCATTAATGGCAGTTGTGCGCCGTAGGCAATCAGGTCGACATAGAAAGCCCGCTGCGATGCCAGCCGCGAGAAAAGATTGCGTCGCAAAAAATCCTGCAGTTGCAGGAAGACCATGCAGCTGACCAAAGGCAGAGTGGCACCATCAGCAAGCCACTGCGGCCGATAAACGGTCGGAATTAATGACAGCGCCGCGACCAGCAAGGCGGCAAGTGCGATCAGCAGCGTTTGCAGTCTGAGTGTCGCGGCGTAGTAGCCGCTGCGCCTGGTGCCACTCAACTTAGGCGCGATGGACATCATCGGCGAGACAATCAATGCGTTCTGCACGCCCATGACGAACTGCACCGCCATCCAAGCGAGCACAAACAACCCGTATTGCTCGAAACCGAGGTAGCGCACCAGCAGCACACCCATGAGGAAATTGGTGCCACTGACCAGCGCTTGGTCGAGCAGCGCCCAGTTCCATTGCGCGCCTCGTGCAAAAAATGTCTTCATTAGACCTCCATGACTCGCCAGCGTAGCGACGGGCAACCGGCGCGATCAGGAGTGCACTGTGCGGTAGTCCAGCCGGTAGCAGCTCTTGCTGTACCCATACCGAGTGGACGTCCGCTCTTCTACTGAATTGAAGATTGCTCCATGCAACTCCGTATTGTTCTGCTCGAAGCGGCGCAAGGCGAGTTCAACCTCGCGTGTGGCAGTAAAATCGAAGCGCAACACCATCAAATTGACCCCAGTGTGCTGACCGATGATCAACGCATCGGATACAGCTAGCAAAGGTGGCGTGTCGATTACGACCAGATCGAAAAGCTCGCCGACGCGCTGTAAAACGTTCTCCAGGATAGGCTGCAGCAATAGTTCTGCAGGCCACAGTGGGGGCTTGCCACGCGGCAGAAAAGACAAATTCTCGACCGCTGTGAGGCGGATCGCGTCCGTCACACTGCTCTGGTTTTGCAGCACTTCAGCGAAGCCGTTCTCTTCACTTAGAGCCAACGCTTCGTGCAGATGCCCACGCCGCATGTCTGCATCGATGAGTAACACTCGCTGTCCGGCACGGGCGGCGAGGACCGCAAGATTTAGCGAGATGAAACTTTTCCCCACGGCCGGACTTGGACCGCTGAGCATGATCAGGTTGTTACGTCGGTTCGGCAGGGACAAACGCAGGCAGGTACGCAGGCTGCGGAGGGCCTCTGTATATGGATCATTTGCGCGCATCAGCACCGCCGGCTGTTTCGCCGTCGCACGGCCGTCCACAACACCATCAAGCTGCTTTGCAGAAAACATTGGCACTGCTGCAAGGACCGGCAACCCCAGTCGCTCGATCTCTTCGATGCTCTCGATACTCGGGAAGAGCTTGCGGCGGATGAAGACAATCGCCAACGCCAGACCGAAACCGAAAACCAGACCTCCCAACACCACAAGCTTGCGATTCGGCCAGGCCGGGCTGATGGTGTCCGCAACGGGTTGATCCAGCACATGCACGTTGCCGGCGATCCCGTTGCGCATCACTTCCAGCTCCTGGGCGCGGTTCAACATCAACAGATAGATCTCATTGTTGACCTTAACGTCGCGGCTCAAACGCACCAGCTCCTGCTGGGTTTCGGGAAGGGTGCCAATCTTCCTGGCCAATGACTGCTGCTCGAGCGTCAGGCTCTCGATCTGGTTGACCAGCGTCTGATAAGCCGGATGTTCGCTGGTGAAGCGACTCGCTAGCTCCGTCTGCCGCAGCCGCAAGGCTGAGATTTTCGAATCGAGCGCGACCAGCTGATTCAGATAGCCCTCGATCTCAAGGCTGATGTCGACAGAACCCGCCTGTGTTTGGAAGCGGTTCAGCGCCAGTTCCGATTGTTCGAGCTTTGCCCGCATGGCAGGCAACTCTGTGGTGAGGAATTCCAATCCGCTACTGGCATCGGCCGCAGCGCGCTCAATGTTCTGTGACACGTAGGCTTTCATCACCTCAGCAAGGATGTTGACCGCTCGCTCTGGATCGGTATCTGTGATCGAGAGGAGAAAGATGCCTGAACCTTCCTCCACCTCGTCAATCTGCAGTTGATTTTGCAATCGCAGCAACGCTGCCAGGCGCGGCTCCTTGGTCAATACGAATTCGCTACCCGGCTCGGCGTCGAGCCGGCTGATTTTCAATTGCACGGCATCGTCGGTGCTTTTCGCGCCATGCGGGCCGATGCCGGACAGCAGCTCGCGCCCCCTGGGATCGAACAACTGAAACGCACCATCCTGGCCAACCAGCAGTCTGAGTGGCTGATCGCGCAATTTCTCAGGTACATCCAGTTGCTCGATAAGCGGAAGCTCACTTTGGCTTGCATCGAATATGAAATGGCGTGAAAGAAACTCACCGATGACTGGGATTGCCTTCGGCCGAACCGAGATATCCAGTTCCAAGACGTCCACTGCCGCCCCGAGCACGGCGGCCGACTTCATCACATGCGTCTGAGCAATGGCGGGCGGGACATTCAGTGCAACGCTTTCGTGGCGCTCGGAAAAGCTCGCAGCGCCAGGGCTCTTCGGCTCGACCTCAAGCATCGATACCGCTTCAAACAAGGGCCTCGCAGACAGCAGATAGGCTAGCGCGAGGGCTCCAAACAGCCCCGTAATGAGTGCGATGAACCGCCAGTTGTCTATAACGATGGCAAGTATCTGAACCGGGTTGATTTCCTGCCCATCTTCTTCACTCCTGTTTGAAGACTTGTCCGTATGCATAGATTTTTCCTTTATCAACCCAACCACTAACGTTCATTCGTTTTTTTTCAGCCAAGGCTACCGCAAGACCGCTACCCATTAACGGGGCGGACAGTTAACAAACAAACGAAACGCTTATCCAAATAAAGCTAAATATATTCGCCGATTATCGATATGCGATAACTACGTCCCGTAGCTGACTTATCAAAGCCAAGCCCGACAGGCTTATGCGACTAGATAATCCCATCCAGACGCTCTGGCTTGGCTTGGTACTTGTGCCACTCAACGCCAACAAGCTAAATGCATGGCTACCGCAGGGTCCGCCTAAAAACTACGGAACTGATATTTTAATGCCACCTTGAATTCACAACCGCCCTTTTACCGAAACAGGGCCAGCCTCAACCTAACTCAAAACAAAATCATGCAGATGCAATGCCAATTCTATAACCATATAAATCCTGCTTGTAGAGCCATAGAACATTGCTCAGAACGGCCAGGACGGTGCATTTTTCTATAATCATGTTTCAATTTTGTGCACGCACTACAGCCGGCGGAAGGATAACAACAGAGCAAAACCAAACAATCAATCTTTAGAGCGAGTATACAAGCCCTAGTTAATACCAATATAAGACCCACGATTAATACCGCTGAAATTAGAATTCGATGCTGTTAGACAGAAATCAAACATCTTCTTGCGGTCGCAGCAGATTCACCAGAGTGTCGTAACAGATGTACAGATAACTTGGACTTAACTATCAAAAAAACAAACGGGATAACACTTAGCTACCGAGCGCACCGGTTGAGGCCCCGCCTGAGCTTGATTCGCCGGCTGAAGCGATTCCTTGCGTGCCAACAGGCCGATCAGCACGCACACCCGCCTCGATCCACGCCGATCGAGACCATCCAAAGTGAACTTACCCCCCAACGGCATGATCCCCATTAATGCACAGTCAGAGCGAGCCAGGCAGCAGGCGCATCCGCGCGATGCATCAGGCCCGGATCGCCCAGCGATGAGGATGCCTCCGTGACCGTTATCACCCACAGTACGCACCACACGACACACAGTACTTCCCGTCATGTACCGAACCCGGTTCACGCGACGTTGCTCGCCGGAACCGTTCCGCTGTTTCTAGGCGGCCTGCTAAGTGATATCGCCTACTTCCAGACCTATGAGATTCAGTGGACCAATTTCGCGTCGTGGCTAGTTGCTGGCGGCCTGGTTTTCTGCGGATTGGCGATCGTGTTCGCGCTGGTCAATCTGGTCAAAGCCACCCATAAGAATGGGCGGCCGCTGATCTATCTACTGTTGCTGGTCGCCACTTGGGTGCTGGGCTTTTTCAACGCGCTGGTACACGCCAAGGACGCTTGGGCGAGCATGCCATCCGGCCTGATCCTGTCAGTGATCGTGACCCTTCTGGCCTGCGCGGCGACCTGGATCGGCTTTACCAATCTACGTTCGGGAGGTGAAGCATGAACTACGCAGGCCCACTGAGCGCCCTGACCGTGGCGCTGTTCTTGAGCGCCTGCGGCGGCGCGGAGCAGGACATCGCCTCGGTAAAAGGCGAAAACCCCAGACTAGACGAGCCTCAGCGCGGACTGTTGCCCAGCATGACGATTGCTGACCCTGTCGGCTGGGGCGATAAGAAGCCAACCGTTCCCGAGGGTTTCACGGTGAGTGCGATCGCGACTGATCTGCAAATCCCACGGCAGACCCTCGTATTGCCGAACGGAGACATCCTTGTGGCCGAAGGCCGCGGAGGCAATGCGCCCAAGCTCAGGCCTAAGGATGTGATCGCCGGTTACATCAAGGCAAAGGGCACGACTTCGGTCAAAAGCGGCAATCGCCTGACCCTGCTACGGGATGCGGATGGCGATGGCGTGTATGAACTGCAGAAAGTGTTTGCGGACGACCTCAACGCGCCGTACGGCTTGGCGCTGGCCAACGGCAACCTCTACGTCGCCAATCAGGATGCGCTGGTGCGCTTCGAGTATCAGGAAGGTCAGACCGAGGCCAGTGGCGAGCCGGTGAAGGTCACCGACCTGCCCTACCGGATCAACCATCACTGGACCAAAGCACTGACGGCGAGCCCGGACGGACGCTTCCTGTATGTAGGCATTGGTTCGAACAGCAACATCACCGAACGCGGGATGGAGGCTGAAGTCGACCGGGCAATGATCTGGCAAATCGACGCAGAAACCGGCGCTCACAAGCCTTACGCAACGGGCCTGCGCAACCCAACAGCACTGACGATTCGCCCCGACACGGACCAGCTGTGGGCGGTGGTGAACGAGCGGGACGAGCTTGGTCCGAATCTGGTCCCTGACTACCTCACCTCGGTACAGGAAGGCGGCTTCTACGGCTGGCCCTATAGCTACTGGGGGCAGCATGTCGACGAGCGCGTGCGCCCACAAGACCCGGATCTGGTCGCCAGGGCGATCAAACCCGACTATGCGTTAGGCCCGCACGTGGCGGCGCTGGGCGTGGACTTCTCGTCACCAGTCATGGGTGAAAAATTTGCCGAAGGCGTGTTCGTCGGCGAGCACGGCAGCTGGAATCGCGAAGATCCGTCCGGTTATCAGGTGGTGTTCGTGCCCTTCAGAAACGGAAAACCCTCGGGCGAACCGGTGGATTTCGTGACCGGGTTTCGCACCGCCGAAGGAACGCACGGCAGGCCGGTGGGCGTGACGGTCGATCCGAAGGGGGCGCTCATCGTCGCGGACGACTTGGCTAACATCGTATGGCGGGTGACCCGAACACAGTAGTGCCAACGACTGGTCGCGCTGCGCGAGACACCTGACGCAGGTTCCAACACAGCTCGAATGGCCCCGGTGCGGTTTCGCTGGGGCCTGATTTTTTGGAGACAGATGGCGATGAAACAGCTTTCTTTGCAGATCGTTAGCGCCTTGGCTGCCGGCGCGGCTTCCCTCGCCATTGCCGCACCCGCTACGGTTGAGAAGAGCCAGTGGCCATTTAGCGTGACGCCACGAGCGAGCTTCTCCGAACCCTGGGCCATGACCTTTCTGCCGGACGGTACGGCACTGATCACGGAAAAGCGCGGTGCGCTCAAGCACGTAGACGTAAAGACCGGAACGGTTCATGAAATCACCGGCGTGCCAGAGGTGGCCTATGGCGGTCAGGGCGGGCTGGGTGACGTCATCCTTCATCCGGACTTCGCTCAGAACAACGTCATCTACCTCAGCTATGCCGAGCATGGTGAGGACGGCAACCGGGGCGCAGCGGTCACCCGCGCAACCCTGAAGCGGAGCGCCGACGGCGGCGAGCTGTTAGACCCGAAAGTGATCTGGCGACAGTCGCCCAAGGTTTCCGGCAAAGGCCATTACGGGCATCGTCTCGCGTTCGGCCCGGACGGCAAGTTGTGGATCACCTCCGGGGAGCGGCAGAAATTCACGCCTGCGCAGGACATGAACGCCAATCTCGGCAAAGTGATCCGCCTGAACGAAGACGGCAGCGTGCCGGCTGACAATCCGTTCGCGGACAAAGGCGGCGTGACGGCGCAGATCTGGTCGCTCGGGCATCGCAACCCCTTGGGGATCGCCTTCGATGGGCAGGGTCGCCTGTGGGAACACGAGATGGGCCCGGAAGGCGGCGATGAGTTCAACCTGATCCAGAAAGGCGGCAACTACGGTTATCCGGAAGTCTCTAACGGCGACCACTACGGCGGCCGCCCGATTCCCGATCACGACACGCGCCCCGAGTTCATCGCACCGAAGGTTTCCTGGACGCCGGTGATCTCACCTGCAGGCCTGATCATCTATGACGGCGACCGGTTTGCTGACTGGAAAGGTGATGCGTTTATCGGTGGCCTGTCGGCCGAGGCTTTGGTCCGTGTCACCATGAACGGTGAAGAGGCTCGCGAGGCCGCGCGGTACAACATGAAAACGCGCATCCGGGAAGTCGAACAAGGCCCGGACGGAAGCGTCTGGTTGCTGGAAGATGGCGATGGAGGCCGATTGCTGGAATTGCAGCCGAAGTAGGACGGATAAAGGCGCCGCCATGTTGGACGGCGGCGCTGGTTGAGGCCATCAGCGGAACGTTTCGTGATCTCCACGTTTCCGCTCGCAGATCAGTTTTGGCGAGCTCTCTTGATCCGGTGATCCCAGCGGCGCTTGGCGAAGCGGCGCATATTGGGGATGTCATCGGTTTCGTCCATGATCGGCTTGCCGATGATGGTTTCCATGATGTCTTCCAGCGTAACCAGCCCACGCCAGCTACCGAACTCGTCGTAAACCAGGCACATGTGCTGACGCTCGTGCAGCAGCTGGGTCATGAGGTTTTCGACGCTCGTCATTTCCGGCGCTACCCGCAGCGGCTTCATGATCGTCGAAACCGGAGCTTGGTCGTCCGGCGCCGCCAGGGCGTCATAGCGGAAAACAAGGCCCAGAGGACTCTCGTCATCGCCAATCACCGGGTAGCGTGAAAACTGGCTGTCAGCGACCTTTTCCTTGAACGCTTCGATGCTGGTGTCCGGCGAGGTGTAATCGCAGACCGTGCGCGGCGTCATCACGTCGCGAACCTTGATGTCGTGCAGGTCGAGGATGTTGCGGATGACGCGCTGCTCGTCCTCGTCAAGGCTCTTGTTCTCGCGACCAAGCACTGTCAGGGCTTTGATCTCCTGACGGATATCGTGCTCAGGCTCTTTGCCGCCGACGAGCCGCATGATCATGTCCGACATGAAGATGAAGGGTTTGAGTACCCAGATCATGCCGTTGAGAATCGGCGGCAGAAACGGCGCAAGGGTGCGCCAGTAGCGGGCGCCGATGGTCTTGGGAAGTATCTCGGACAGCACCAGGATTAGCACCGTCATCAAGGCGGATGCGATACCGACATAGCCATTGCCAAACACCACGGTGACCTGCGCCCCAACGCCAGTCGCGCCAACGGTGTGGGCGACGGTGTTGAGCGTCAGGATCGCAGCCAGCGGCTGGTCGACCTTGTCTTTCAATTCTTTCAAACGGTCATAAAGCTTCGGACGGGAAGCCTTTTGATGAGCGATGAAGCTGGGCGTTAGTGACAGCAGCGCAGCCTCGAGGATCGAGCAGATGAATGAAACGAGGATGGATAAGACAGCGAACGCTATCAGGAGGGTCATGTAAGAAAGGTTTCGTTGCTCATGGCAGGCCAATTTACAGCAAAGCGGGCAAACGTTAGCCGGCTTCGACGATGGGCTTGCAACATTTGATTTCTCCAACCTCAACGCTCACGCGGGGACACTGAGTTCGACGACACGGGCCTATGAGGGGTTCGCCCCCATGTTGTTGAGGCTGGCAAGCGCGGCGGGCCGTTCCGTTCAAGCCTCCCGCTTGTTTGCAGACAGCATCCTCGGCTAGGGTGCGTCCCTCGAAGAGACAGCCATTCAGGAGCAGGCGAATTGATCAGGACAGGGATGTTGGCGTTGGGTCTGCTAGGGGCGCTCACGACGCAGGCGGCCGAACAACGGGTCTATCTCGTAGCAACCATGCAACTGGATGGTTCGAGCCTGGCGCAGAGCATTTTCCTGCACGAGCCAGCGATCACCGAGCTGGACGGCTGCATCGAAGCAGTGCGCGAAGGCCAGCGCGCCCGTGACTGGCAGAAATACCACCATGTGTTCCGGAGCGACCGGTTCAAGGGGTTTTCCGGTCATATGCAATACCGCTGCGCCTTGAGCGATCTCCGGTTCAACGTCTGGCGAGACGGGCCCCGCTACAACCGGCCTTACCTGATCAGCGTCGATGAGCAGGCCATGCTCAGCGCAGCGCGAACGTCGAGCCAGGCCCAATGCATGACTCAACTGCGGGCGCTTCCTTCGTCCAGGCAGGCGCAGAGCTTCTGCGCCATGAGCAATCAGGACCTCATGCCCTGAGCCGCCACGCTTTCCGGTCGGGCGGCAGGTCATTGTTCTACTCCGGCTGATAGCTGCCCGGCACCGGCGCGAAGGACACACCAAAGCGGTTCCAGGCATTGATGGTCGCTATCGCCAGCGTGAGGTTGGCCAGCTGCGCCTCGGAAAATTGCTGGCGTACCTCGTCAAACAGGGCTTGCTCTATACCGTTTGGCAGCAGCGTATTGGCCTCGGCCCAGGCCAACGCCGCGCGCTCTCGCTCAGTGAAAAACGGCGTTTCGCGCCAGGCATTCAAGGCATAGATGCGCTGCTCGGTTTCACCGATGGCACGGGCGTCCCTGGTATGCATGTCGATGCAAAATGCGCAGCGATTGATCTGCGAGACGCGAATCTTCACCAGCTCCATCAGCGGTTTGTCGATACCGTCTTCGCGGCGGCTTTGCCGTGCCAGGTATGTTTCCAGCCCAATCATGGCGGTCATTACGTCGGGGGCGGCGGCCTGGTAGTTCATGCGCATTGGAGTCACTCCTCGGTTTGAATGTGAGACCAAGGCTACGCAGGCCACAGGCTGCGCTATTGTAGATTTTCGACATCTTCCAACGGGCCCGTCATGTCCGATTCCGTCCACGGCCGCCTGCCCTCCCTGCAGGGTTTCATCACACGTCCGCCAAGCCCGGCGCTGGCTGCGTACGTTCAGCGTTTCTGGTGGGTGGAAGGCGGCGGCTCGCAGACCTTCGACGAGCAGATGCTGCACCCGGACGGCGGCAGTGGCGTCATCTTCAACTTTGCCGACCCGCTGAATTTCGATGGCACTCAATGCAGCCTGCGGACGCTGATCGCTGGCCCGCAGCTGGCCAGCGCACGCCTCCAGCTGGTCGGTCAAGTCAGGATGATGGGCGTGCGCTTTCACCCCGGCATGGGCGACGCGGTATTCGGAATCGGTCTCGACGAGCTGGCTGGATTCCACGACGCCAGCTGGCCCAGGCTTGGACTCGCGCACCTGATCGATCAGCTGGCTGAACTGAAACGGAACGCGCAGCAGGCCGTGGTCGAGCGCGAACTGCTCAGGCGTCTGAGTGCAAGCCAGGCGCGTCGCACGCCGGTGCAACAGCTGCTGGCGCAGATCGCGGCCGAGGGCGGCCGTGCCCGCCTGACCGACCTGCTCCAGAGCGTACCGCTCGGCCAGCGGCAACTGGAACGGCTGTTCCGCCACCAGGTGGGGATGACGCCTAAGCAGTTCAGCCGCATTCAGCGTGTGGCACTGGTGCGCAATCAGCTACGCACCGGCCAGCCGCTGCTCGATACCGCCCTCGCCTGCGGATACAGCGACCAGGCTCACTTCATTCACGACTTCAAGCGCGTGGTGGGCATGACACCGGGGCAGTATCGGTTGCGGGCCAAGAACAGCTGAGCCCAGGCCGCAATCGAAACAGAGCCGTCCGCTCGCCGATCCCACGTACCCCGCAGCGCCCGTATGCAGACGTCACGCGCCACTCGTAGGGGCGATGGTGGTGAATGGCCGCCCTCAGCAATTCTGGCAAGATCCGTGGGAACCTTGTCATTGCGACAGATGCGTGTCGGCAGCAGACTGCAGGCATCTTCCCTGAGAGGTGTTCCATGGACACCACCCGCACCGTCGCTTGCCTGATTTACCCGGATGTCATGAGCCTAGACGTCACCGGCCCAATGCAGGTGTTCGCCTCGGCCAACGTGGAGCGGCAGCGTCAAGGCTTACCGCGCCATTACGAGCTGATGCTGCTCGGCGCCAGCGCCGGCCCGGTCGCGACCTCGGCAGGGCTGAAGCTGGTGGCGGATGCGAGCTGGGCCGGGTGCGATCCCGCCACGCTGGATACGCTGCTGGTGCCGGGCGGCGTCGGCGTGGATGTGCAGAAGCATGACCAACCGCTGCTTGACTGGCTGCGAAGGGCAGAACCCAGGGTACGCCGCCTGGGATCGGTCTGCTCCGGCGCGCTGATACTGGCCGAATCGGGTCTGTTCGACGGGCGCAAGGCAACCACGCACTGGGCTGATCTTGCCGCCCTGGGCTCGTACCCGGCCATCGAGGTGCAGGGCGATCGGCTGCACACCTACGACCCGAGCGACTCGCAGGCGGCGCACCTGTTCAGCTCGGCGGGCGTTACCGCAGGCATCGATCTGGCACTGGCCCTGGTCGAGGCGGATCTCGGCCGCGCCCTGGCTTTGGCAGTCGCCCAGCGTCTGGTGATGTTTCTGCGTCGGCCCGGCGGACAGACCCAGTTCAGCCCGCTGCTGATGGCACCGACCAGCAGTGTGGCGCGTCTGGCCGCGCTGCTGGAATGGATTCCCGGGCACCTGGGCGACGATCTTTCTATCGAAGCACTGGCCGCCCAGGCGCACATGACGCCGCGCACTCTCTGTCGCCTGTTCAGCCAGGAAACCGGCATAGGGCCGGGGCAGTACATCGAAAGGGTGCGTCTGGAGGCCGCGCGCAACCTGCTGCTCGACGCGCAGGCCTCGATTGCGACGGTGGCGCGGCTAACCGGTTTCGGTCATCCGGAAAACCTCAGGCGCAGCTTTCAGAAACACCTGTCAGTCAGCCCGCGAGAGTTTTACCAGCGCTTCGGCTGACGCCTCGTCCGACCTCACTCACTGTTCCCCGGCGCGCTCGGCATCTGGCCAGGCAGCGCTGTGCCCGCTCGTCACCCTCAAGGAGCCGCCCCTATGCACCTATTGCTCAACAATCCGCAGGTCCTGCGCCTGTTCATCGCCCAAGCGTTGTTCTGGTCATGCTCGATGACCGGGATCATATTCACCGCCATCGTCGGGCTGCGCCTGGCACCCGTGGCGGGGCTCGCCACCCTGCCGCTTGCCCTGCTGATGCTGGGTGGCCTGCTCGCCTTGCAGCCGCTAGCGGGGCTGATGCAGCGCCGCGGCCGTCGGGCCGGTTTTCTGATCGGTGCCTTGGCCGGCGTGCTGGGCGGGCTGATCAGCGCGCTATCGCTCTGGCTCGACAGCTTCACCCTGCTGTGTCTCGGCGCGTTGCCGATCGGCGCCTACCAGGCATCAGCCATGTTCTACCGCTTCGCCGCGCTGGAAGCGGTGAGTGACGCCTTCAAGGGTCGCGCCACTGCCTGCGTGATCGGCGGCGGCGTATTGGCTGCGATGATCGCGCCCACGCTCGGCCATATGGCGCGCGATATCACTGCCGTCCCCTTTGCCGGCACCTATCTGCTGATCGCCAGCCTCGCAGCGCTGGGCGTACTGGTGCTTGCTGGCTTGCCGGCGAGCAGCGGAGCACCAGCTGCTCACGCCGCCCTGCCAGCGGTCAGTTGGCGGGCACTGCTGGCGCGGCCGACCATTCGCGCCGCGGTGCTGACCACTGCCGCCGGCCACGGTCTTATGATCTTGGTGATGAACGCCACGCCCTTGGCGATGCACGGCGAAGGCCTGAATCTGCAGGCCAGCGGGCAAGTCATCCAGTGGCACATGCTCGGCATGTTCCTCCCGGCTTTCGTCGCCGGGCCGTTGGTGGACCGCTGGGGCTGCCGACTGGTCGCCTGCGGCGGCGCGGCCCTGCTGATCGTCAGTGCGATAGTCGCGCTGCTCGGCATCACCCACTGGCACTTCATGATCAGCAGCTGCCTGCTCGGCGTCGGTTGGAACCTGATGCTGGTCGCCGGCACCACCCAGCTGGGTCAGGGTCATGTACCCGACGAGCGGGCACGGGCGCAGGGCTTGATGGAATTGAGCAACGGTAGCGTCGCCGCAGTGATGTCCTTCGCCTCCGGCGCATTGATCGCCCAGGCCGGCTGGGCCGCGGTGAATATCGGGCTGCTGCCGATCGTGACGCTGGTGGTTCTGGTGCAGATCGCGCAGTGGGATCGGCGGAGGCAGCCAGCCGAGAGAAGCCTGTAGCTGCTGACGCCTCCCCCGCAGAGGTCAGCTTCGCTGCAAGGGACGACTTACCCGCCCTTGAAGAAGGAAGGCTCCGCTGGCCTCCAGCGCAAGCTCCAGCGAACGGGCCTCCTTGCGGCTCGAAGTAACCCGGAAGCGGATGAAGCAGCGCTCCTCGAGAAACGCCTGTCGCCCCGCCTCCGTGCTGAGATCATACCCATCGGCACAACCAGCGAAGTACAGGTGCTTCGCCAATATCGACTGTGTGCTTCTGACATCGGCGGGGTTTTCCCAACTGCCACCGGGCTTGAGCACCAACCGACTCTGGCGCGACCTGCGATGCTGAATCAGCCGCTTGCGCAGGTTGACGCCGATCCCGACCTTTAGCGCTTCGCCATCGTTCGTGTAGATCTCGTAGATCCCTGGCAAGGCAGGGACGTTTTTTTCGATCTCCGAGAATCGGATATCCATCGCTGGGAATGAAGCGCTGTCTGCGTGGGTCATTGAGCCGTAGATATCCGGGTGCGATACAAAAAACAGGAATGTGGTTGGTCGAATTGGAAACCAACTGAGCCCAACCCATCAGGCATCGCCAATGTCTTCGCCGAACATCATCCGATGTCCTTCGGGCGTCGCAACGCCAAACTCGCGCATGCCCCATGGCTTGTCGGATATCGGCTGGAAAATAACGGCGCCTCGCTGCTGGTATCTGGCGTAAAGCTCGTCAATGCCGTCGCAGTTAACGTATGCGAAATAGGCGTGCTCATGGGTTTCACGGGCCGGCACTTCGTCCGGGCAGTGCCCGAGCATCACGTGAAAATCCCCAAGGCTGATGAATGACCAGCCCTCGACGCGGAATCGGACAGAGAAACCAAGCACGTCGAGAAAGTAGCGCTCGGTTTTCTCCAGGTCGTCTACGGCGAGCACGTGCTGGGTGGCTTTAACGGTGAACACTGAAAAGCTCCTTGAAGGATGGCTACAGGAGAAAGCGGTACGGCTACGCTTGAGCGGCCAGTTGATCAAGGGTTTGTTCATGTTCGGGCGCCTCCGGCTGGAGCCCGATGCGCTGTCAGCGCGGCCTGACGCCATCCAGTATCAACGCCTGCAAGCTCTTGAGCGTTTGCTCGAAGAATGCCGGATCATCCAGCGTCTTGCCGGCGACGGCTTCGATCTGCACGCGGAAGTCGGCGTAGTGCTGGGTGGTTGCCCAGAGCGAAAAGATCAGATGATGAGGACTGACTGCTGCCAGCTTGCCGGCATCTATCCAGGCCTGGATCACGGCGACCTTGTTCTCGACAAGCTCACGCAAGGGCTGCTCCAACTCGCCCAACAGCAACGGCGCGCCTTGCATGATTTCCATGCAGAACAGCCGGGATTCTTCGGGATGGTCGCGGGAGAGTTCGAGCTTGACGCGCAAGTAGTCGCTGATCGCCTCGATCGGGTCCTGCTCCGCTGAAAACGCCTGCAGCGGCCGCAGCCAGACCTCGAGCAGTTGCCGCAGCACGTTTATATAGAGGTCTTCCTTGCTGCCGAAGTAGTACAGCAGGTTGGTCTTTGACACGTCGGCCTGGGTCGCGACCTGATCCAGGCTGGTGCCGTGCAGGCCGAAGCGCGAAAAAAGCCCAAGGGCAGCGCTGAGGATGGTGGCCCGCTTACTCTCGATCATGCGGGCACGGCGGTCCACTGCGCTGGCACTGGGAACACGTGCCACGCCCTTTTTCTTGGCGGTCTTGCCGGCGGTCAGGCGTCGGCGTGGAGCTGTTGGGGTCTGGTCTGTCACTGCATTACCGGTCGGGCGCAAACGGGACGTTACTGTAGCGCGCCAGAGGCCTGTGCGGCACAAGCAGACGCTCTGCAAGCTGTTTGCGCGCTTTTTGCGCAACGGAGGGGCCGCCCGCACAAACCAGGTGCTCTGTTTCGGACCAAATGGTCTACATAAACGGCTAATCTAGATTCATCTTATTGATAAATAAGTAGATTCAACTTCTGGCCTGCTTTCTGCAAAAGCCTCTGTGACCCTGCCCGCCATGTTCGGGCAGCGCTTTCTAGCCATTGCGTACAGAGGTGCTTCCCATGGATGTTGGTGTTTTCATTCCGATCGGCAACAACGGCTGGCTCATTTCCGAAAACGCGCCGCAGTACATGCCGACCTTCGAACTCAACAAGGCCATCGTGCAGAAGGCCGAGGGCTACGGTTTCGATTTCGCGCTGTCGATGATCAAGCTGCGCGGCTTTGGCGGTAAGACCGAATTCTGGGAGCACAACCTGGAGTCCTTCACGCTGATGGCAGGGCTTGCGGCTGTCACCAGCAAGATCCAGCTGTTCGCCACCGCCGCCACCCTCACCCTGCCGCCGGCCATCGTGGCGCGCATGGCCTCGACCATCGACTCGATTTCCAATGGCCGCTTCGGGGTGAATCTGGTGACCGGCTGGCAGAAGCCCGAGTACAGCCAGATGGGCATGTGGCCAGGCGACGAATTCTTCGGCAATCGTTACCAGTACCTCGGCGAGTACGCTCAGGTATTGCGCGATCTCTGGGCTACCGGTCATAGCGACTTCAAGGGCGAGCACTTCCAGATGGAAGATTGCCGCGTCAGCCCGGTCCCGCAGGCGGACATGAAGATCATTTGCGCGGGCTCTTCGGATGCCGGCATGGCCTTCTCGGCACAGTATGCCGATTACAACTTCTGCTTCGGCAAGGGCGTGAACACGCCGACCGCCTTCGCGCCAGCTACTGAGCGGTTGCTCAAGGCCACCGAGAAAACCGGTCGCACGGTCACCTCCTGTGTGCTGTTCATGGTCATTGCCGACGAGACCGACGAAGCCGCCCGCGCCAAGTGGGACCACTACAAGGCTGGCGTCGATCAGGAAGCCATCGCCTGGTTGGGCGAACAGGGCGCGGCGGACAAGACCTCCGGCAGCGACACCAACATCCGGCAGATGGCGGACCCGACCTCAGCGGTGAACATCAACATGGGCACGCTCGTCGGCTCCTACGCCAACGTCGCCAGAATGCTCGACGAAATCGCGACGGTGCCAGGCATGCAGGGCGTGATGCTGACATTCGATGACTTCCTCGAGGGCATCGAGGCGTTCGGTCAGAAGATCCAGCCGCTCATGCAGAGCCGTCGTCATATCGAGCACCTGAAGGAGTCCGCCTGATGAACGCCGCGGAGCATTTTTCAGGCTAC
>TARA_R100000541_G_scaffold753_1_pt1 | contig 35426 bp, 45 predicted proteins | sample TARA_R100000541 | Tara Oceans TARA_R100000541 (sample SAMEA2621416) | marine metagenome | biome: marine biome (ENVO:00000447); feature: surface water layer (ENVO:00002042); material: "saline water (ENVO:00002010), including plankton (ENVO:xxxxxxxx)" | depth 5 m | reverse complement strand
ATTATCAGAATTTCTACCATTAACACCAATTGGACATTTATGGCCATATGTATCGATAAAATCTTGACCATCAATATTATATATTCCTAATTCTTTTCCTGATACTTCAATTGCCATTTTTGCAAAATCATTAATCGATAACATCTCTTCTGAGCCAATATTAACAGGCCCAACAAAATCTGACCTCATTAATTTAATAGTTGCTTCAATACACTCATCGATATAAAGAAATGACCTTGTTTGATTTCCTGGTCCCCATACTTCAATATTTTCATATTCTTTTGCAGCCGCCGCCTTTCTACATAATGCCGCAGGTGCTTTTTCTCTCCCACCTTTCCAAGTCCCTTCTGGTCCAAAGATATTATGGTATCTTGCAATTCTCACGTTCAATCCTTTATTTTTAGCAAAGGCTAGAAACAATCTTTCACTAAATAATTTCTCCCATCCATATTCAGAATCAGGTGCTGCAGGATATGCAGAATCTTCTGTACAATTAGGATTATCAGGGTCTAATTGATTATATTCTGGATACATACATGCGGATGATGAATAAAATATTTTTTTAATATTACTTTTAATACATTCTAATGTTACATTTAGATTTATCAAAGCTGAGTTATGCATTATATCTGCATCATTTTCTCCCGTAAATATAAATCCTGCTCCACCCATATCTGCTGCAAACTGATAAACTTCTGTCCATTGTTCATTTGGTTGAATAGGACATTGCATTACCTGTTTTACTAAGTTAGGATCTCTAAGATCTCCTTGTACAAAATCATCTGCTGCTGTATCTGCAAACTCTGGATATTTTAAATCAACTGCTCTTACCCAGAAACCTTCTTTTTTTAATCTCTTAACCATATGGCTTCCGATAAAACCTCCACCACCTAATACTAATGCTGTTTTCATTATGACATCTCCTTTATAATCATTTGTATACCTTTTTCTAAACTAATCTTTGGTGTCCAAAAATTTAATATATATTCATCGGCCTCATTACGTTTATCTAACTGTACTAAATCTTTTGATTTGCCTGGTATAATATCTATATCATCAAACTTAGTTTCTAATAGAATATTTTGAGCTACTATATTAGCTACATCTATAATAGAGTTCCATTTAAAATTAGTAATATGATATTCTCGATCTTTATCAAGTTTATCATAACACTGACTCAATTCTAATAAACAATCTGAACAATCATCTGCATGGAGGAACTGTCTTTGTTCTGTACCGTCCGATAACATTTCTATTTTACCAGTATCTTTTGCTTTTAAAATAAAATCAGTTATTACATGTGATTTTTCTAAATCTTTTTCTGGTCCATATACGTTCCAAAACTTTACAGTTAAGCCTTCTAATGAGTCTGTATATCTTTCTCCAATTGCTTTTGCAACTCCATATGGCGAATGACTCATATTGGACATTTGACTAGATGCGAATATAAATTTCTTATTATACTTCTTTATTAGTTCAAATGTGTTACTCATCAATCTAATATTATTATGTAAGAAATTAAATGTATGTTGATATTTAGCTAAATACCTCGACCCACCTACATCAAATGCTAAGAAATATATAAAGTCTGATTTATTAACTAAATCTTCTAATATTTTATTGTCATGTATCCTTAGGTCTTGAAACTGGTTATCTACTATATCAAATTTTAAAACTTCATGTCCCTTAAGTTGTAAATAATTACAGAGACAGTTGCCAATCTGGCCGGCCGATCCCAATACTAAATATTTCATTATATTTTCCTCATTATTGTTAATCCATGGTTTACTGGAATAGTACATAGTTCATATTTATGTGATCCATTTTCTTCAATAAATTTATTAACTCCTCCCCATGGACCTGTACCTTTAAATTCTCCATCTGTAAAAATAGTATCATTATATTCTGGAGTTGAATTAGAATGCATTAGATCATGTAATAGTATTACTGTTTTGTTTGTTATAAATGGTTTCAATAAAGTTAATTCATTATATACATGTTCACTAGTATGCCAATCATCGATCATAATCAAATCATATCCGGATGATTGATTTTTTAAAAAGTCAATTGCATCAGCAATGATAAAGTTCCAATTATGTTTAAGATGTGATGGGCATTGAAATGTAGTATCTTCTATATCAACTGATGTTAATTTTGATTCAATTCCATATAAATTTAATAACTGACATCCTACTAATAAGCTATGTGTCGATCTGCCATCACGACATCCTAATTCTAATATATTATTTGGTTTGGTTGATAATATTATAGCTAATAATGTAGCTTGATGGAAACTACTATCACCTGGGCCACTTATCGTATCATCAATTATTCTAACTATACTATTAATAACATCTCCATGGAGGTTTGATTTTGCTGTATTACTTAACCAATCAAAATTCATTGGTTTTGGTTTTTCATTACCATACATATCAGTGTTTGACATTTTATCTTAATTTTAAGTGTGTTGTTAATTTTAAAAATTCAGCTTCATCGAATGGACTACTATTAATTGATATAACTGATTTATTAAATTTTTCTAAAACATGTTCTGCCCAAGATAGTTTTCTCTGCATATCATCTAACAAAACTAAATTTGTATTTGGACAATAATATAAAGACAAGTCTGCAAATCCTGTTGCTGCTGTAATAAATGTATTTGCATGATATATTATTTGTAATAATTTTTTAACATCTAAAAATCCTTTCATTGTTATTTTAGATACAAACTCATTATCCTTTATATTATATTCTACTAGATCATCTATCACTAATAATCTTCTTTTGTTTGATATATAATATTCACATATCCTTTCAAAGAGATTTTTATCTAAATGTCCAAATCCTGGCTTATCTTCATTTGTCCTCGTCTTCCAAGAATTTTTAACAAAAATTACATCATATTCGCCTTCGATGGTTCTAGAAATATTTCTAAGCATATGTTTTGATTTGTCCCAGCCATATGTCCATTTTCCGTTGCCATGAAACTTTCCATATTCACATGTGTTTGGTAAAATTAAATCTCCTATCTCCCCAGTTGCATATTTATATTCAATCTGTGGATTAGGAAACATTATATAGTCCCAAGTTTTAGTTTTACCGATTGGATATATAATGTTTTTAAATTGGTATTTGTTTAGTATAGATTCAAATTCATCTTCATTAAAGTTTCTTATTGTTTTCCAAAATGCAATTCCTTTATCTTTTATACTAGACATATTTTGTTTAAGTAAATCTGTTTCTTTACTTTCTAAATATGCATTTGAGGTATCAATAAAAGTATCTAGTACAATTAGTTCGTCAACTTTATCTTCATAAAAAAATTCATGTCCAGGAAAGCATGTTGCTATAATAGGACTTTGATTTTTTTCAAAGAATTCAGAAAATAGTTCATTAAAATAAAAAGGAAACCAACCATATTCATGCCATATATATCCAATAAAACTATACTGATTAGTATCTAGCTTGTTAAGATATAAATCTAATTCTTTACATGATGATATATGTTGTATCTTAGCCATTATTTTTTTATTTTACAGATCGGTATATCTATCATCTTATGTTGATTCTGTTTATTAAATTTATTGTATATATTTAAAACTTCTTGTTGTCGATTTGTTAATGTAAATCCTTCTTCATATCCCATTGCCCATTCCAACTCATCATATGTTGCCCCTAATTGATCTTCATCGGTTCTATCATCATCCCATAAGCCATCAGTAGGTTTTGCTGTAATTATGTTATCAATGACTCCTAAGTCTTTTGCAGCTTCTCGGACCTCTGATTTCATTAGATCTGCTATTGGTGAAATATCTACGCCGCCATCACCATATTTGGTATAAAACCCAACACCAAAGTCTTCAACTTTATTTCCTGTGCCTACAACGAGGCCATTATTTGTTTGAGCAATTTGATATAATGTTGTCATTCTTAATCTAGCTCTAGAGTTTGCTAATGCAAGTTTATTAAGTTCAACCGTCTTAGGGTCATTATCATGGTCTGCAAACAACATCTCAAATGTATCATATACATGAGTTAGCGGAAGTCTTATATTAGAAATATTATTATATTTAGCCTTTAACCATTTAATATGTTCATTGGCTCTTTCTTCTTGATCTGAATGTTGATGTATTGGCATTGATACTACAATTGTATTGATTCCCGTTTCTGCACATAATGTAGATGTTAGTGCCGAATCAATTCCACCTGATATTCCTATAACGAATGAATTAATTTTACTAGACTCTGAATACGAAGTTAACCAATTTGTAATTTGTTCTATATGTTTATTCATGTGTATCTTTTATATAATTTTCTACATGCATAAGTTGCATATCTGGATTAAAATTTGCTGCTCCTATTGCTAATAATGAGTCATGGTGAAACATAATATCACATTTTGATAATAGTTGTGATTCTATTAATGCCTCTTCTCCTATCAATGCCCGATACTCTGGCATAAACTGTTTCCCTGCAGGATTCCATCCTACTTCCTGTACTTTATGATATGGCACATCATTTATATAATAATCATCCGTACGGTGACATGGATATGATTTTACATTCTCAAAGTTATCTGATATAAAATTGATTGCTTCATTTGAATCTGATGCGACAAATATACAATAGTCAGTAATATTATGTTCTAATATCCATTTGTTAACATACTCTTTATAATATTCTAAACGTACATTATCTTTATGATATAATTCCTTTGCACCTCTCCCGCCTCGTAAATGAATACCTATTTTAGTTTTAGTAACAAGTGTATTATTTAATAAATGTTCTTTGACAAAGTTATTTATTTTCATTTCAACATTTGGTTTGATAGAAATATACTTAGTGATAACTCTATTAGCTTCTCTCCTCCAATAATCATCGACAATATTCCAATCTGGTTTTACTCTTAAACCACTAGTTTGTATATTCCTATGACCAAAATTTTGTGGAATTTCTTTTAAAAGAAAAGAATTATGATTATCCTTAATTATATCATCATCTGATAATGTCGTTGGTAATTGTTCAAAATAATATTCCCATACATTAGTACTATCATTATAGCCGTTATTTGAGTAATATTGTGAATCACTTCCCCATTTTATTATTGCTTGATGATCATTTTGTTCACACCAACGTAGATTATCTAATACTTGCATGAATGCAGAAAAGAACCCCCATTGATTACATCGTTCAATTAATATCTTCTTACCCATTATATTCCTCTATAAATTTTAATAATTTTTTACAATCCATATCACGTTCATTTTCTTTACTATTATATAATGATCTTACATTATCACGATCACCCCTTTTAATACGTTCTTGATGTGTTATATCTAATTCATGTTTACCAACTGCAGGATGTAAATGTTCTGTGTATATATTTACCTTTACCAACCTTTTAATATTTCTAGCAACAGTTGTTAACCAATAATCATTCATGTCAGATGAAAAATACGGCGGCAAAAAGTATCCTACAGTTTCAACCCAGTTCTTATGCAAAAATGAATGAGTTGCTAAATCATCTTGACGTATGCCATCGCTGCCGTAAATTAATACTATTTTATCTTTATATTTATCAAATTCATCGAGTACTACTTTGTCCCAAAGTGGAGTTCTGAATCTAATATCATCTCCACAATGCATTACTATATCAGCTGATGATTTTTCGTAACAACGATTCCACATCACACTTAGATTCCCATCACCTCTTTCATCTATAATCGCATGTACATTTGCTCCCAATGACTCACACATTTTTATTGATTCGATATCATCTGAGTCAATATAAAATATTAATTCTATATCTTCTTTAAAGTGAGCATTTAAGTGAGCAGACTCCCATAATTCTTTCATGAAAGTTGGTCTTTTTCTAGTTGGGCAAAGTAAACTAATCTTCATATCTTGTTATCCATTTTTTTAATTTATAGCTTGGCATCCATTTTAATTTTTTATATGTCTCTTCATAATCAGTTGAACTCGAATCTCTATCTCCTAATCTTTCTGGTATAAGTTCATATTCATGGTCAAATAGTTCTGCTAATTCAAACATATCAAAACTTTCATTACTACTTAATTGATACTCATCATTATCATTCCTAGCGGCTGCTAATATCAAACCATTAATAGTATCACCTACATATGTAAAATTCCTTCGTTGCGTTCCTGGTTTCACAATTGTTAAAGGCTCTCCACGTTTCTTTTGTTTTTCAAAAATACTAATTACTGTTTCCCATCCATTATCACATGTATCATGATATGGCCCATAATTGTTATAAAAGTAACATATAGCATATTTTAGGCCAAACCATTTGCTATAATTTTTAATCAACTCTGTATTCTGTGCTTTGGAAAACGCATATGGAGACTCATTTGCTCCATTTGATGCAAATTTAGAACTTGATCCGGCATATACTATTTTAACATTATGTTTTCTACAATACTCAATAACTTTAGCAGTTGAATACATATTAGTTTCAATTATCTTATCTGTATCATTAAAACTTGGTGCTATCTTTGAATACTCTCCTAAATGATATACTATTTCAGGTACTTCAGGTAACTGATCAATATACATACAATCTGCAGAAATATATTGTACACCTTCAATATGGTTATTAATTTTACCGGAGGAATAATCATCCATAGAAATAACGTCCTTTCCTAATTCGACTAATCGTTTGCATAAGTTAGTACCTATAAATCCGGCTCCTCCTGTAACTAATATCATAACTTAATTATTACTCCTTCCCAATCTACTAATGGACGTCCTATTCTAGGCTCATCTCCTGCAGCTTCTCCTATATAAATAATGTCTGATGTATTGTTATTTTTAATAAACTCATCTACTGCATCTTTTACTGCCGGACTTTTTTCCGGTAACCCATAATCATCAAACACTAAATATTTAACTCCTTGTTTCAAACAATTTTGAATATCTTGTTTAACATAATGATATGAATGTATACAATCAATCATTGCAACATCTATATCTACATCTATACCCCAATCTGAACTATATACATCTCCATGTAAATATTCGATATTAGTACGATCATTATTATTCTTTTGTGCCTTTAATACTAATTCATGACTATTTTCTATTGTGATTATACGATCAAATATCATACTCAGTATTCTTGTTGTCCATCCTTCATTAGTTCCTAATTCTATACACGATTGTAATTTTTTTGGTTTAAAATAATTAATCAAATCTTGTTTGAATTTTAGAGATGTTGTATTTTTGTCTTGTCTTTTATCTGGTATTCCTTCTAGCATGATATTTTATGTTTTTTAAATATATCTAATAATTCTGACGATACCAAATTTTTATCAATAAATTTATTGATGCCATCTGATTCATCAGGTTTGAATGCACCTACATTGATAGGCTTTGTTGCTGAATTATATCTTTGTTCGAATTGGGTACATCCAACATTGTATTGATTATTTAGTAATGAAAATCTAAATTGCAAAAATGGATATAGTTTATAAACTAAATTAACTACATTTTCATCACCTTTATTATCAACTGCAGGATCCTGTCTATATTCTTTCATAAAGTCTATGATAAATTTCCATACATCGATACTCTCAGGCTTTACAAAAATTGAACCAGTATTCCATTCTCGGCCATCGATATATCTACACATTCCTATATCACCTTCAAATTCAGGAAACTCAAAAAGATTCAATGCCCAATCATCAAAATCATGAAACCAAAAAGGTTCTGTAATTAGTCCTTTATCTAATAATTCCCATATACCATATTGTTTATTAAAATATTTGTTAAACTTACATTCATGTTCTAATCTAACAATTTGTATATCTTTATATTCAAAGTCTAAATTAGTACATATGATAATATCTTTTGGGTTCCAGCCTATACTAAGATTATTATCTATTTGAGCTCTAAAATATCTAAATAGTTCTTCTTGTTGCCATTGATGGCCATATGTTACGTTGTTAACAAAGTCTTGGAATATAACTACATTTTTCATATCGTGTCGTAAAATGCATTTTGTTTTTCTTGTCTACCAATATCTTTTGGATGATATATTGCAAACTTTTCTTCTGGTGGAAGGTTTGCAAATTTTGTATAACCTTTCAATTGTTCATGAACAGGCTTTACCCAATATATGTTTTCATTATTTTTATATATTCTCATTTGCCAATCTGGAAAGTTTACCCATCCGTCTTCAGTTAATTTCCATCCCCATTTTGCAATATGTGTATCTGTTATACCTGCTACTGTATTTACTCTCGGTACCCAATATGCTTCTACATCTGAATTTGTTTCTAAAATAAATGGCAATGCTTCAATCAAATATTCATTAGGTATTTCATCTGCATCTATTTGAAATATCCAATCGCCATCACAATTTTTATTCAAGTTGTTTTTATATTGTGCAAAGTTCTTATCTAACTTAAATTGTATAAGTTTATATTCATTAGATAATTTTGATTCCCATCTCTCACATGCTTTAACTACCTCAGTAGTAGAATTATCAAAATCCATTTGGACTACTACTTGGTCCTCTTTTCTCTTATGTTCAAATAAGAATGTTAATAATTTTTCTATCTCTTTATGCTCATTGCATACTGTTATCGCGTAACTTATTTTCATTGTCTATTGTCTCTTTTACTATAGAATATAGGTCTTCTAAGGCATTCTTAAAGTCACCCATATTATATGAATTAGCATTATCTACATCCAACTTAGACGTAAAGTATTCACCCTCCTTTCCTGGTATAGGGTATTGTAACCGTTCTTCTCCAAATATTGAAATTACCTTAGCTACCTTCCATTCAAACTTTTTCGGCTCTCCTTCAGGATATAACATACCACCAGGCATTTGCATAAATGTTGGATACCATACTAAATTAGTTTCTTTATCTGTAAATTTAACATCTATCATTAATGAAGTTAATTCTGCTTCATGTTTTTCCAAATAAGCACCGTCACTAATTAATTGATCTGTTGTCGTATATCCAGATTCCATACAAAGGTATGATATAACATTATTATCTGGTTCTGCTTCTACTACAACACATTTGTTACCAGTGATAGGTGATATTTCATCAAAATCTATATTCATAATTAAACCTTTTTAAGTTTTGGTAATTTTAGTTTAGGCATTTCCATACTAGCCTTTTTAAGTTTTGGTAATGTCAATCCTACTTGTGTTGGTACACTATTTAATCCCTCATCTACAATATTTTTAAATATTTCAGACATTTTCTCTAAACTAAAATTGTCCTTAACATATTGAGTTTGTTTTCTAGAATTATTAGAATATGTTTTATAATTTTTATATACATCTTGTAATACTGCGGCTGCATATCCATAATCAGTTGTAAACCATTGTGTGTTTTCTAAAATAAATTTATCTGCGGCTGATTTATGTACATTTGTTAAATGACCTGGTAACATCACACAATTATTAGGATGTAAAAAGTCTACATGGCCTGACCAATTCGATGCAATCACTGGTTTTCCAGTTACACTAAATTCTAATAAAGGTCGTCCAAATCCTTCTCCTTTAGTAAAACTAATCATAGACTTAATTTTTGGATGATTGTATAACGAATTCATTTCTTTATCAGATAAGTCTCCATGAAGTAAATATATATCTGGCATCTTTTCACCATACTGTGCAATAATTTGCTGAATTTTATCTGTTATCGAGTCTCGGTCTTTAATTGAAAATGTCGCATGTGAAGTCTTAAGAATTAAAGCTGGCATATTCCTTTTTGATTTACGTTTAAATGCTTCACAAAATGTTTTTATCATCATGCCGATATCTTTCCTATCTTGTCCTATGTCACCTCTCAACCAATGTCCTACAAATAAATAACAAAATTCATTTTCAATACCTTCAAGTTCATCAATTATAGTTGGTTCAATATCAGATGGTGGAATTTTGCAATACATAGATAAATCTAATCCTTCAAATAACACTTTAACTGGAACTTCTAACTTTAAGATGCCGGTTTTTTTCTTTGTTTTATTATCCATGGCATCATATGTTATTTCAGTAAATCCTTTTTTAGAATGTTCTGATGTAACAACTAGTAAATCCATCTTATTAGCACCTTGTATAAATTCATGGGGCACAGCTGTTGTTTCTATACCTGCCGTTACACCTATATTATATTTTCCAACCTTTTGAAATTCATTTGGAACACTAACCTGAATAAATACATCTGGCTGTTTTGTTATATTCTGACCAACAATTCTTTTTGAAATTGCTTGATGTTCCTTATTATCTGATTCTAATGCATTCATTGGAGTTGTTCCCCATGGCAATGAAACTATATCAATATCATATTTGTCATGAGATATAAGAGCTGTTACTAAATCTCTTGTATGATTGCCGTATCCAGATCTTGTCGCGACTGGTCCTTGTACTACTATGTATGGTTTTATCATATTATTACTCCTGGATTTTCTATTTGTTTTTTCTGTTCTATCTTGAATGCTGTAAATTTCTTTCTTGGTGTCCATTTTTCTAAACACTCCTCTACACATTCTACTATTCTTTTAGTCATTCCTAATGCTGACATATTTGATTCATCTCCACATACCCAATCTTTTCCTGCCATACCACGTGCATTTCTTGATTCTATATCCATATCATACCAATATCTAATAGCATTTGCAACATCTCTAAAATCACATCGATCATCAAATATATAAGGTGTCATTGGAGATCCTTGTATTGATCTATTACTTGGAAATACTGGCTTACACCATTCTCCATGTATTCTATATGTCCCATCATGATTTGAAGGAAAGTTAGTATCAAATTCAATCCAACGTCCATATTCATCTTCAAACCTACAACCATCTTGTAATCCTCCGGTCACATTATTAATAATAGGAGTTCCTGCATGTAATGATTCATTCCAAGAAATACCAAAACCTTCATTACTTGCAATATTTGCAGTTACATCTGCTATATTATAATAAAAATTCAATATCTTTTGATCAACTGGCTTATCAGAAAACAAAACTTTATATTTAGGACAAACTGCATTCTTCACTGATAATAAATTTGTACCATTATCATCACTAATCTGTGTATGCATTAATAATGCACATTTTTGTGCCTTTTCAGGTGGCAATGTGTCACAGAATGTATTAAATGCTAAAATTAAATCGGCTGGATTCTTTCTTCTTATATTTCTATTATTCCAAAAAATAATAAAATCAACATCATTTGCTTCTTTTAATTCTGTTGACCATTTAGTGTATTCAATCCAATCTTTCGACTCATTATTGATTGGATAAAATGACTTCCTATTAGAACCATGAGGTACCCATTGTACTGCCCAATCTGGTTTTGGATGTTTCTGTAATACATTTTTTACTATATTATTTGTCTGTCTTGAGATATTCATTAATAAATCGCATGACTCATAATATGGTTCATTCCAATGAGGATAAGGTAAATCATCCCAAATATTATAATACATTAATGGAGTTTGTTGTCTTACTTCATGTTCAATATCATATAACCATTGCCAAAATCTTGGATCTGTAAAATGTATAATTGCATCTGGTTTTTCAATATGCATTATTTGTGATAATACTTTAGGATTGCCATATCCACTATTTGGATATATCTTAAGATATGCATCATCTACACCAGATGTCTTAGCAGCTTCCTGACACATATCAATTACTTTACCATGATCTGGATGTTTAATTGCTGCACCTAATTGTACCCAATCATACTTATCTAATGAATTCATTACAAATTCTTTAGACATTGTCCCAATACCAGAATGCATACGCATATCATCTGATAATAGTAAAATTTTCTTTTTCTTTGCCTTGTTAGGATCAATTTTCCTTAACTTAGGTAACTTAATTTGATTCATCTAAAACCCCTTATAACTTTATTATAAATATGCTTATGACCGTTTATCACCGCCTTTTTGCATTCTTTTTATGTTGTAAATTCCATATATATTTAATACAATTATAATAGAACTCAACGCTAAATGACTGAAATTACTTATATAGATATCATAAGTAATCCATCCCACATCTCCTACTATCCACGCAATCATTGCATATCGAAAATTACCTTTTGCATTTAACGTATATCCTATTAATATTAATACTGTACTTAACCATCCTATTGCTTCTATCATGATATTATTGTTACTGGTTTATTTAATTTCTTTGCTTGTTTAATTGCACTCATACTACCCGATGACTTTTCATCTCCGTTAGATATAAAAGCTATCATCACATCACAATCTCTAGCAATAAGCATATTCCTATGATGGAACTGAGATACGTGATATGGTTTTTCATAATATATTTCAGACATTGCAGAGTATAAATTCTTTATTGTATGTGCTGGATTGAATTCTTTATATTTAATTCCAAATTCTAATGAATATTTTCTTGCAAATTTATCAGCACCATCTTTAGCGCCACCGGATATGATAATTAATTTATCTCCAAATTTACGTTTCAATTGGAATAAAGTATCTTTCATCTTCCTTGTATTTTCATACATCCTACTGCCTATTATTGCTACTTTCATCCTTTAATTCGTTCAGCTTTAATACATAGGTCTGGTTGGTCTTTGAATTCACACCATTTACAATGTTTATTATTTTTGCCGGCAATTGCTGGATATTTTCTATCTAAGTTAAAGGATCCATCTTCTTTGAAAGCTGATTCAACAAATCCTTTAATCTCTCTTGCTAGTTTATTTCTGGTTGGCTTACCTGATGCTGGAGCAAATTCTGTAATACGTTTCTGAGGAAACATTGCTCCTGCAATCAACTTACGTTTTACTATCATATATTTAACATCAATATTTTCTACGTCATAACCATATTGTTCTGCAAAGTATTTTTTATATAATACCAATTGAGATGTCTTTGTTTTATCAGCCTTTTGCCATTTATTCCATCCCATTGTTGAAGTTTTGATATCAATAATTGTTATCTTATTATCACGCTTATCTCTCATGACAATATCTAAATAACCTAACATCATTACTTTATCATTACCTTCTTCGACTGGATGATATATTGGAACCTCAATGCCTATTAATTCTTCATTCTTTCTAGAAAAATATTGACCTCTCTTTTTCTTGAACCAATCTATAATTGCAACGCCGTCTTCATAGAACTCACCCAATTCAAATTTATTTGAAAAGTGACTATCCATTTTATCTACTGCTTCTTTATATAGATTATACATCTGATCTTTTAAGTATTTATTCAAATCAATTTTATCTGCTGCTGTTGCTGTCTCATTAAACATTACCGTGAGATAATGTTGTAATGTCTCATGCATTGCAGTACCAAATATTGTATGAATTGATTGACTAAATGTTCTCAAACCTTTTGCATATGCCAACTCCCAATGTTTGGGACAAGTTGAATACATAGAAAATTGAGAATAAGATATTTTGCGCTCGTCTGGTAACGGCTCTCTAATACTATATTTTAAAAATTTATTCATATATAAATATAAGAAATATTATTCGTAAAACCTAATTATTTACCCCATTTTTTAGCAGCAACTATCTGCGCTATAATACCATATATTGATAGATCTTGAAATGTATCTTGTTCAGATTCTCCTACTTCATCTTTATGACCTAATACAATTAATTGTTTTAATCTTTGAATTTTATCATTCATTCTAAACCAAAGGCCTGTCAATGATAATTTAATATCATCTGATGTTTCTAAATTTGTTCCTACTGATATATTGCCTGGTCCATAATTTTTCTGTTTCTTACAAAACATTTCATATTGGTCATCTAATATCTTTTTGAACTCATTACAAGTTTGTGGATAATGTTTTTCGCAATAATTTATTGCATGGTGGGACGCTGCGGTATGATCTACTTCTTGAAATTTTACCGTTCTTCCTGGAGTGTCTTTTATTGTTTTCATCTTCTTTTATTTTTATAATATAAAGATAAGAAAAATATTTCAATTAGGCAAATCTTTTTGCCTATTTTTTCAGTAAACTTTTTATTTCTTTTTCAGTCTTACCATACTTCTTAAGAATAGAAATAATCTCTTGTTTATCTAATAAACTAATATATTCTTCTGCTTCATCTTTACGTACTTCATAATGACCTGCTATAAGTTTAACAAGATCTTTATTATACTTACCCGACTTCTTTCCTTTAATATACTTATTGAATGATTTTTGTTTAGGCAAGAAATCAAAATATAATTGATATACATGTTTCTTACTTAATGGTCCTATTGTATATTGTTGAAACATATCAACTATTTCTATATAATCTGGATTCATTGATAACCATCTGTTTATCAGATATGGAGAGAAAGTCTTTTGGGATGCCTCATCTAAAGTATCCCAAGGAGTCTTCTTCCATGTTATATTTGCTAAATGATCAAATATTGTAGCTGGTTTCTTTACCTTCATTACATCATTGGCATTTGTGGTTGAACTGGCTCATCTTTTGGAATATCTGTAATAACACATTCTGTTGTTAACATTGTTCCTGCTACTGAAGCTGCTTTTTCTAAAGCAATTCTTGTTACTTTAACTGGGTCAATAATTCCTACATCAACCATATCTTCTAATACTGTTTCTGTTCTTACATCATATCCTGAACTAGTACCATCTCCTGTAGTTACTACCTTATTCCAAACCACCTCAGCATTAAGTCCAGCATTTTCCAAAATGGACTCAAATGGAGCCTTACAAGCTTTAAGAACAATATCTCTTCCCAATACCTGATCTTCATTTTCATATATATCATCTTCAAAATGTTGATATCCTCTTAATATAGTTCCACCACCAGCAATAATTCCTTCTTCAACTGCTGCTTTAGTTGCATTTAATGCATCATCCAATCTATCTTTCTTTTCTTTCATTTCAATCTCAGACCCAGCACCTATTCTAATTACTGCTACACCGCCTGATAATTTTGCTAACCTAGATTGTAACTGTTCTTTATCATATTCAGAATCTGAACTATCTATTTGAGATGCTACATCTTTAATACGTTCTTGAACTGCTTCTTCACTACCATGACCATTAACAATTGTTGTATCATTTTTTGTAATAATAACTCTTCCTGCTGTTCCTAGATGTTCTAATGTAGCATCTTCTAATCCTAATCCAACTTTTTGAGTTATAACCGTTGCACCAATTAATACAGCCATATCTTCTAACTGCTCAATTCTCTTTGCACCAAATCCTGGAGCTTTTACTGTTGCAACTTTTAATGTACCTCTAACTTTATTAACTACCAATGTTGATAAAGCTTCTCCTTCTACATCCTCTGCAATAATTAACATTGTTCTATCCATTCCCATTGTTTGTTCTAATAATGGTAATATATCTTTCATGTTAGAAATTTTTCTATCATATAATAATATAAATGGATCATCTAACTCTGCAGTCATTTTTTCTGAATTGGTTACAAAATACGGAGATGCATATCCTCTATCAAATCTCATTCCTTCAACTACATCTAATTGTGTTTCTGATGTCTTTCCTTCTTCAACTGTAATTACTCCATTCTGCCCTACCTTATCCATTGCCTCTGCAATCATCTTTCCAATAGACGAATCATTATTAGCTGATATAGTTCCTATTTGTGCAATTTCATCATTTCCAGATACTGGTCTAGACTCTTCTTTCAGATATTCAACAACTTTATTTACTGTCTTGTCAATACCTCTTTTCAATTCAATTGGATTAGCTCCATTTGCAATCTTTTTATATCCTTCTTTCAATATTGCATGTGCTAATACAGTTGATGTAGTTGTTCCGTCACCTGCCTCATCATTTGTTTTAGATGCAGCTTCTTTAACCATTTGTGCACCGGCATTTTCAATTGGATCTTCTAATTCAATTTCTTTTGCAACAGTCACACCATCTTTTGTTATATGAGGTCCTCCAAAGGACTTTTCAATTACTACTGTTCTACCTTTCGGTCCTAATGTTGATTTTACAGCATTATTTAACTGTTCAACACCTTTCATCAATTCTAATCGAGCATCTGCTCCAAATATTAATTTTTTTGCCATAACTTATTTTGTTTTTTGTTCAATTGGTCTAAACTCTTTGTTAATAAATCCACATTCATCACATCTGAATGTTGGTACTGGAACTATTTGTTCCTTACCGGTCGGCGATACCAATGCCGATATTCTTTTAAATGAATTCACTTGTCTAAAATACTTACATCCACAATTCTCACATGCGATATCCTTTAAATCTTCTGGCTTAATACTAAGTCCAGGATTATCACGCTTTGGTCCTTGATTAGAATTCATTCCTATTACTTTACCTTTGTTATAATTTTTTGACATAACTTTTACTCTACTTTAATTCGTTCAACATCTTAACAATTGTTGACATTATATGTAACTCTTTATCTACTGCAAATGAATCTTGATATTGTGATTCAGCTAATATCAATATAATGCCTGCAATATGTCCTTTAGCATAATTATCTACTTCCTCGAAAAGATACTTATGTAATGCCGAGAAATCTTTTACTTTACTATCATTAATTAATTGTCTAATGTCTTTGAATGCAGTTTTCTTATCTGCCTTATCTAAGATTTCAATTAATTTAGTCATATAATTTGCTTGTATAACACTAGTATCATCTACTCTCAACTTTCCATCGATAACCTGCCTCTGACAGCTATTTAATACCCTTCTAATATCAGGATAGCCGGCGTTTATAATTGTAACAAGGTCTTTATTATCATATGACACTTGGAGTTCATCTAATATAGATACTATTCTTTTAGCTACCTCTTTTTTATTAGGAGGAGTGATGCCAAATACTTGACATCTTGACTGAATAGGATCGATAATTTTTTCAACATAATTACATGTTAATATAAATCTAGTTGTCTTACTAAATGTTTCCATTAGATTCCTTAAAGCGGCTTGTCCATTAGGAGTCATATAATCCGCTTCATCTAATATAACAATTTTCCATCTTTTGAATCCAACTGTACTAGCATAACTCTTAATTTTAGTACGTACTGTTTCGATATTATTCTCATCAGATGCATTTACATACATTAAATCTGCATCAACATTATTTGCAATAATCTTTGCTAATGTTGTCTTACCTGTACCTGCTCCTCCGTAGAATAATAAATGAGGCACGTCGCCTGATTCAATATATAATTTTACTTTATCTATGATATGTTCATTTCCTACATATCCATCTAATGTTCCTGGGCGAAACTTTTCTACCCATAATGTATGTTCTTGGTTTCCGTACATATTAATTTCCTGTTGATCCATAACCGCCTTCACCTCTTTCAGTATCTGATAATGTATCTGATTCTGACATTTCGATTTGCGGATATGGCATTATTACTAATTGGCCTACTCTATCTCCATCTTGAAATCTTTTTAGTTTTGCAAAGAACGAATCTTTAGCAAATTTATATCTAAAAGAAATTTCTCCTCTATAACCTGAATCAACTACACCTACACAATTTGCTAATCGTAAATCTGTTTTAGATGTTGATGATCTAGGAAATAATAATCCTACATATCCTGCAGGAACTTCTAATGCAATACCTGTAAAATATTCTATAAAATTATTTTCAGTATCTATTCTATGACCTATAGCTGTCATATCTAATCCTGCATCTCCTGATTTTGCATAACTCGGAGTAACTGCCTTATCAACTAACTTTTTGAATCTAACTTCCATATTAATTTAATATACTTTTACCTAATATTAAGGGAGAACCATCTTCATGAATTAAAATATGAAAACAGCTGTCCATTTCTTTAATAATTAGTTGTTTATTTTTATGCGTTTTATAATTTGTATAAACGTATTCTGTTACTTGTTGTTTAATTTCGTCGTTCATATTATGATGCTTGTAATTGTACTAAATAATAAGTAGATGTAAATGTTTTACCTGTAAATGATACTCTTGCAAGACCTGCTTCAGAAACTTCAATTTTACCAGTTTCAGCATCTTTATTTGCTTGAAGAATTTCTTTAAACAATGTAGATGAAAAACAAATAACGCCCATATCTTTACTACCTGGAGCATCTAATTGAAATGTAATTCTATTAGTATTGATTGATGAATAATTCATTATCATATCAACTGTACCACCTGTACACTTAATTCCAAAGTTTTCTGATTCAGGCAATGCATTTTTTGCTTTAATAAACTTAGTTCTAACAGAATCTGTTATGTCTATTGATGCATTCCAATCAGGTGTATTCTTAAGATCTGGAACTTGTCTAATTACTGATAAATCTGCTAACATAAATGTCATATCTACATCTTTATCTTTTACTCCAATGCTAACAGCTGTGCCGCCTACATCGTTTACATTAACTATTAGGTCTTCACCTGTTGCAGTTAACATTTTTACTAATTGAGGCGTTGCATAAACACCTAATTCATTCTCACCTAAGTCTAAGTTAGAAGCATTAATATGTCCAATTACATTCTGATCATCTGTTATAAATTCAGTTTGTAATGTACCATCTTTTGCATCCCACTTTACTGATGTTGTCGCTCCGGCCAAATGATATCGGCCTACGAAATTTAATAAGTCGCTTTTTTTCATAGTTCTTCTTTTTCTTCAAAAAATTGATTAAATATATCTTTGTTAATAGTTGTAATACTTTGTCCTCCAAACTTTTGATAGTATTGCTTATACTTCTCATAAGTAGTGATCGCTGCATCTGGATCTTCGAACATCTCGTATATACTTTTTAATACTGCAGCTAAATTATTAGGAACAACATATTGAGCAACTTCTCTATGAGCAGCTACTATCTTGTTCACTTCTTTTATTGTATGATCAAATACATGTACATTATGTAATACCATTCTAGGAACTGCTGATTTGTTATAATCATTCAACATATCCCATGTAAAGTCCTCACAAGCTGGACAATCTAAACTACATGGCACTAACTGATCAGGTGCATCTAATAAATCTAGTTTTGCTATATTACCATCTTCATCTTTTGCACCTTTTGGCATATATACATCTGTAAACGATAATTTCTTAAAGTTATGTGAATGTAAATAAGTACCATATACAGGATATTGACCAGGCGAACTTGAATCAGTTGTTACTACAATCCTATTTCCATAATGTTTATTCAAACATTTTTGTATCGTTGATAATATAAAAAAATCTGATATTTTAGAAATACCTAATAAATGTAGATACTCTAAATTTACCTTTTCAAATTCTCTATTCTTTAACATTAATGCTAAAGCCCACATAAAATCAACTAACTTTTGTGGACCTCCAATTGCCCATCCTTGGAATTCAAAATGCTTAAATTTCTGATACCACCAATCATACTCCTGTGGATTAGATCCTTGTAACATGTTTAAGAATTTAGTTTTACCAGATTGGTGTTTTTCAAAATATGCAAAGTTATCATAACTAATATCTGCACATTCATAAAATTTATTTTCATAAACTGTCTTAGGTGGTATATCTAAATTAGCTGCTACATCTGAATTGGCTTCTAACCAATGAAATATCTTTTCACGTAAGTCATCTGTATATTTTAATGCACCAGTTGCAATCTGATATCCTCCGGAATCACCAAATACTAATGAATCTTTACCTAAACCAAATTGGTCACGTATATCCATTTTTTTATAATAATGTCCTGCTGTTATTAGAAAATTCTTATGTCTAAACTTCTCTGGATAACTATCATCATAAAATCTACATGTAGTTCCATTTGTTAGTTTAGTATCTTTGATCAACGATGACGCAAATCCTCCGGCCGATAAAGACGGGAAGTAAATAAACTCTTTTTGTTTTTCTTTGTTTTCTTTTTTATCCATTAAATAATACCTTTTTTAATCCATTACATGAAAAATAATTCTCATGTAAACTATTTGCTAGTTGTTCTATCTTGCCTGATTCGGCTATTATATCATACCTATCCATCCAAATACGAATTTCTCTAATTAAATGAGTTTTATATTTTTGATATGACTCCCATGACTCTGTCCATTCACTTGGATATTTAAAATCATCTGAATACATCTCTGTATAACTTAATCTATCTGGTACCATTGGAACTGCTCCTGATAATGCTCCTTCATAACATGAAATACCTAAAGTCTCTTGTAGGTTTGCAGAAAATACCATTTTAGACCTTTCTAATAAATCATGATATTCTTTTTTAGTAAAATTATGCTCTTGACATATAATAAATTTATACTCAGGCATTTCTTTAGCTAAATCTTTAAATATCTCTGGCTGCTTTTCTGGTGCAATCCTATGAGGAAATAATATGATATCTTCTTTTTTCTTAGGTGTAAACATTTTATTCAAGTATTCCATTGGCCATCCTGTCCTAAAACATTCTATATCATCATATCCAAAGTTATCTCTAAACATTTTCAAATGATCATCTGATGCAAACCAATTATAATCTATTGCTTGTGCTAATGACTTTTCAAATGTCTTAACCCATTGATCATCTATCAATCTACCAAGGAAATCATTAGGATCATAATTACCTGCATGCCATAAACCATGTATCTTAACAGGCACTTGTAATAATTGACTCATATACTTAAGTTGAATGATACTTGGATTCCATGCATCAGTATAAATAAAATGGTCACCTGGTTTAACTTTATTATCACAAAACAACCTACCAATAGTAACCATTTGAGCACTCTTGTAAATATTAGTACCACCAAAGTTTAAAAATGCACCAGGAGTAGTTGCAGCAGGAATATCTGTAGGACCTTCTATAACTTCTACATTGTATTCACCAAATGCCATTACTTTCATCAACTCTGGAAAATGTTGTTTCCATTGACCAGTATATCTTGTTTCAACTGCTTCTAAATCTACTATCCAAATATTATTCATATATATCGTATTTATAATTGTCTGGTGTAACTTTTTGCATATTTTGTATACTTGCACAATATAAACTATATGGAGCATGTATAACCTTTATACTATCATTTTGTTTTAGTAATCCTACTTCTTCTTCTTCTAACATATACATAATATGAGTCCTAATTCTAATCATAGGTGGAATATTTTTTAACATACCAGGCACACATTCTAAACTAATTGTTGTACCTGTTCTATCAATAAACTTATTCATCCAATCCCAATTTAATTTAGAATCTATATCATTTGCTATCAATTGTTCTACTGCTCCGGAGCAAAAGTATATATGAGGAGCTCTATCCATATTAAGACCTTTAACATTTATATCTGCTAAAAATAAGGTCTCTATATCTGTTAATCTACCTTCACATTCTTTACCGTACCAGTATTTTCTAAATCCTATCATATCTTTTTATTATATTATAATATAAGAAATCTTTTTCATCTATCCTAATTAAAATTGAAAAAACTTTCCTAAGTTATTATTTTCTGGAATTGATCCCCATTTCATTGCAGCATAAAAATCATTTAACTTATTTGAAAATGCTGACTTGAATATCTTTTCATAATCTATATTATCTTGCACAAACTTTTCAATCGGTGCAGGATCTTCAAACCCCTTTAAAGCCATAGTATCTAAATTCATTGAATTTGGTTTAAGATATGTCCATTTAATTTTTTCTCCATTAATAATACCTCTGATGGTTTTTATTTTATGGTGTTTTAACATATCATTGTAATTTAATGCTGACTTAACATGTACTGGCGTTCCTTTCATTCTTATTGAAAATGGAGAATCACCTTTCCTTGTATATTTCTTAACATTTTTTACGCCAATCGGAAACATTACTTCCATTAACTCTAATGTTTTCATATGTTCTTTGAAAGCTAAAATCTTACCATCTAATGTTACCTTATCAATATCATTTAGCATATCTTCTAATACTTCGGCCATAAATCTTCTAAATGAAGGTGGAAATGATGATCTTACAACATCAAGGCCTTTTACATCTAATTTTGATACAGTATGGCCTTCAACATTAATAATCCATTGGGCATATCGTTTCTTTGCAATCCATAGACCAGCTTTAGCAACATTCTCTTGTTTGATATCAAATCTATGAATATCTACATTATGAAATCGTTTGCCATATATATCATACGACCTATTCATAAAGTCTTGTACTTCATCTGCAATTTCAATTGTTTTATTAGCCATCCACTTTTCATCTGTTATATCATACTCTGGAAAGCGTTTTTCAATTAATGGTAATGAAGAAAAGAATACTGAGTCTGTATCTATGTAAATGTTATAATCTTCTTTTTTACCTAATTCCTTTGCATAGAAATTATTTCCTACATCAGCTGTAAACTTAATTAACTGCTGGCCTGTACTTGTAATGGCTGTTGCATTATCCGGGTCAAAAAATCTAAAACTAGGATTACCTAAAACTCCATAGAATGAATTTAAAAGAATTTTAGTTACTAATTGCATTCTATCAAAATATTCTGCTTTAGCATGATTGCCTTCCTTTTCATATTTTTTTCTTAAATTCTTATACTCTACACGTTCTGCAAACCAATTATCTAAAATACTTGGAAGAAATCCTTTAATCTGTGTATCATATACAACTCCGTTAGCTGCTATAGAATATTTGTTAGATTCTAAATATTCTCGTAGGTCATGGCTAGTCTCCCATCCATTCCATTGATCAGAATAATGTTGTCCTGTATTCTTAATATATCCTTTACTATCAAAGTTCTCTAATTTTGTAACTTTAGTCTCTGGTGATATGTTAAGTGTCATTATGATACTAGGATATAGTGATGTTAAGTCAAGGTCATATACCCATTTGTAACGGCCGGCATTCGGTGCCTTAACATATGCTCCTAATAAGTTGAGTTCTTCGCTCGATCGGGGTGGTCTGCTCGGCGAAACAATATTCATTCGTTTCATATATGTTAACGCCGCACCATCTAAATATCTTGTTGGAAATAAAAAGTCTTCATAAGGAACATGTCCTTTATGACATATACTTCTAGCTAAATCCATTAGTTTCATTTTTTGATCTATCTCCCATACCAGATCAACATCATTCATGTTATAATCAATATACCCTTGGATATCATTTTTCATTAAATCATCTAGGGTTCCTTCATACTTCATCTTACCTTTACCTAATTCTTTTTGAGATATAGCCTCTAATGAATAACTAGATTCTTGATTATAAGTAAAGTTCTTATACAATGCCATATAATCTAAACATGACACTCCGGAGATTCTATATCTATTTCTATGCTTTAACCATATTACATCTTTAATAGGAGATAATGTTCTTGCTTGAGTTTCTCCTAATATATGTACCATTCTATTATAAAGGTATGGTATATCAAAAAAGTCAATATTCCACCCTGTAATTAATGTAGGTTGTATTTCATAATACTTGAATAAAAACTTACTTAACAATGTATGTTCATCTCTACACGAAATTACTTCATATCCTGGTTTAGATAAATTTTCTACTACTTGATCTTTATCTAAAATCCATACGCATCTTTGATCTCCTGCTTCATCAAAAATTGCAATTGATGTTACTTCATTTTGAGCTTCTTCTGGAGTAGGAAATCCAGATGCTATGTCTACTTCAATATCAATAAATAATGGTCTATGTCCTACCGATGCTTCATCCGAATCAGTATACATATCAATCAATGTACGCATTTCTGGATTCAAATCATTTTCATATAAACCTCTTTCTTCCGAATCTGGATTATCTACTCTTTGAACTCTTTCGCCATCTAATGCAACCATATTACCATATGATGCTTTTCGATATGCATATGGTTTATAGTTTACAATTACATGACCTTTCTTGTCATCCCAAATATGTACTTTATTAGTACGTCTATGATACGCTACTGCTTGATACATTAAACTAACTCTTCTATTATTCCTACTACTTCACTTAATATAAGAAAAAAAGTTGCAATAGGCAAATTAAATGGAATAAAACAATATCCTCCGATTCTAATTCCTGATTTGATAAAACTTATAATTTGATGTTTTCTTGCATCTGGTAATTGTTGTTTTGGTCTACCATCACTCATTATTCCTCCTGTTCTTGTCATATTAATTTATTTTGTAAATATTTCTATAATTTCTTTTTAATGAATTATCATCTAATCCATAACCTACCACCCATTCTTTATCAATTTCAAAACAAAAATGATCTACCGGTGGACTATCTTCTTTTCGTTTTAACAATGTAACAACTTTTACATCAGCTGGATGCATATCATTAACTTGTAATAATATTTCAAACATTGTAGCACCTGTATCGACTATATCATCTATAACATATACACGTTTACCTTTACAATGTATTTCTAAGTCTTTTGTAATTTTTACTCCTCCGGTGTTGTCTTTCCCATTATATGATTTTGCTCTAATAAAATCCATTTGTACATCAATACCCATATCTTTCATTAAGTCTGCAAAAAATGCATATCCACCATTCAATACACAAATCATTACTGGAGGCAATAAGTTCCCAGAAGCTTTATGTTCTTCTGATATTGCATGTGCTAATGCTCTAACACGTCTTTCTATTTTATATTCCGGTATAAGTATTTCCATTAGTTATATCCTCTTATAAATTCATAATACTCATTCCTTGTTGCCGGATCTTTTTTAAATGCACCAGTTAACTTACTTGTCTTCATACTTGCTCCTCCATGTTTAACTCCTCTACATTGTACACAATTATGAGTTGCATCAATCATAACTGCAACGCCCATATTATCCTCAATAATTGCATCTACCGCATGATGAATGGCAACTGTTAATTGTTCTTGAATTGCGCCTCTTCTACCAAAATGTTCTACCAATCTATTTAATTTGGACAACCCAATTACATGACTATCTTTACCAGGAATATACGCAACATGTACTACACCCATAATAGTTTGATGATGATGAGAACACATACTTGTCAATGGAATACCACCTTCAAATACTATACCATCATATCCATCACTTGGAAATGTTGTTATTGCAGGCGGAGCTTCATATCTACCTGCCCATAAATCATTTACATATGCTTTAGCAACTCTAAATGGAGTTTTATCTGAATTAGGATCTTCTCTCCAATTCACTTTTAACGCATCTAAAAATTTACCAAATGCTAATTCTGCATCTGCAATCATTGCTAACTTTTCCTCTGCGGACAAAGGACGGCCTTCAGCTGCACCATTGGCATAACCTGCCTTTACTAATTCTATATTTACATCTTTCATAATTCTTCAGTTTTATTATTACGAATCACTTACTGATACCATTGCTATATCCGACTCTCGGACTAATACATATGCATCTTCTTCTAATTTAATTTGATTACCATTCTTACCACTCAATTTACTAACCGGAGCTAATACCACATCACCTTTTTTAATGGTCATTGGTATTCTATCACCGGTTTGTGTAAATAAACCTGGACCTGCATCTATTACATCTGCATATCCATATACATCGTTTGTCGCTGTCAAGATAATACCTGACTTAGTTTTTGTTTGAGTTTCTTGTGCTTTTAATAAAAGCTGATCACCCATTGGTTTCATTTTCATTTTCTTCTCCATTTTTTATTATTAAACGTAACTTATCAATTAATACTAATACATCATCTGGGTCCATTGTTATTGCACAACAAACTTCCACATTTTCTTCAATTATATCTAATATGTCTAATGCTTCTTTATACTCCACGCTTTGTATCAAATGCTATTATATGATCTCTACCTGACATATTATATCCATGTACTGCTACCATTTCAAATACTAAAGGATACATTTCCATTAATGTATCTCTAGTATCACCAGCTGGCATTATATATGTTTTATTTTTAGGAATATCTAATTCAATTCTATAATCTTCTATTTCTTTAAGATTTTCAGCTGTACCATCCCATACTGGCTTATAATGGTAATCATCATGAAATTCAATCATTTGTTTAATTGATTCTGTATTCAATCTATATCTATTATGAGTTTTAATCATTCTCTCATCTACCACTTTACCACCAGGCGTAACAGCGCCCAATACAGGAACACTATTACTAAATTTCGGACTAATGGATAGTAAGCCCAATGGATAATCTGTTTCAACATATTTACTTCCTTCTGTTTCAATAGTAATTAATATTCCTCTTTCATTAGCAAAATGAGTTAATTCATTTACTAATGCAGCATGCATCGTAGGAGAACCACCAGTTAACATCATTTCTGTTATTTGTGGATTATCGTCATATATCTTAATAATATCATTAAAGGTAAATACACCTTTTTCTGGATGTATACTTGTATACCAACTATCACACCAACCGCCTTCTCCAAAATAACATCTATGAGTACATCCTGTTGTTCTAACAGCTATTGTTGGTCTTCCAAACCTACTTCCTTCGGACTGGACACATCTATATACTTCTAATATAGGTAAGACCTTATCGTAATTTTCTATTCTTTTATTCACTATACATTGCACTATTTTTACCATGCTCCATAAACTCTACTTGAGTTACCTTAACACGCTTATTAGTTTCTTCTTTTACAAAATTATTTAATTTGTTAAATAAAAATTCTGCAAACTTCTCTGCTCCTGTAGCATCTACTATTCTTACTTGGGCAACTCCTGCCTGATCCATTATTTTAAATTCTTCTACATGTGGATCATCTGATGCTATAATCACAGTATGATCAAACATATAATCCATCCAAGTCTTTGGTTGCATGTCATCAATAAGAGTTTTGGCTCTTTTCATTCCTCCAAAATCCCAGACCCAATTTCTATGATCTAAATCTCCTTCGAATGTAACTTTAAATGATACTCCATAACCATGTAAAAATCTACAATGGGTGTTTTTGGCTTTCCATTGTCTGAAACAACAACTAAATCCATCAAAAACTTTTGTACTTTTATATTTCATAACTTACCTTATTTTAAATTAATATAAGAAATACTTTTCATATATCCTAATAATTTAATGAGAATATGTCCAAGCAAAATAATATTTCTTGCCATGTAATAAATGTGATGCTGTATTATCATACTCTCCTGTAAAGTCTGACATATAATTTAACATCTCTGATTGGTCGTTAAATAATGTGAAGTTATCCGGATATGGATATGCTTCTGCAAAAGGTTTACCTGAATTTTTTACCGACTTTTGACCTATGGTTTCAAATACCATTGTTCTTAAATATTCCTGATCATATGAAGTTAACTTCTTCATATCAAATGTCAAATCTACTAATTTAAACTTAAAATTTCTCATATAACTATTTTTTTATTTATTATAAATATAACTAATTTTTTGCAAACGCACAAATATTTATGCCTTTTTTTTTCTAAAAATCTCCTGGTGCTACTTGGAAACAATCTAGTCCATTTTCTCTCCACATCTTAACAACTTTATCTCTATCATCAAAGACACATACAATATTATCCTTTTTATCATCAGGCCAAAGATCATCTAACCAACCTTGTTTTAACTTATCATCTGGCATGAATTTCCATGGATGACTAGTTGGACGTAATTTTAAAACATCAAATGGAACATTATGTTTATTTAACCAATTTGTAGTTACTTGTTTTGTTGCTTTACTTCTTCCTGATAATATTGCTATCTTATGTCCGGAAGATGATAATACACGAGCCATTTCTATTACAGATTCTTTTGGCTCATCTGTTTCGACTAATATAGATGAAAAGAATATATCCCAATCCATCTTACCGTTATCCTTAACTGCTAACTTTCTTCTGTTTTCGATGTCGGCTAATGTGCCGTCCAAATCGAATATAATCCATTTATCTTTCATATTATACAAATACTGGTTGAATCATTGTTTTTGGAACATTAAATGTACTACCATCAAATTTAACTTTACATTTAACATTATTTACTTTAAGTATCGTTCCAATCATTCCAGCTACTCTAGGCGAATCAACTTCACATTTCATACCTACTCTTAGGCCTGGTGCCTTCAATTGGATTAAGTTATTAATTGTTCCTTGTAATTCTCTTAACTCATCCATAGAAATACAAGAATGATTTAATTGCTTAATAATTTCTTGGATCATGTTCTTTTCTTTTATCATTTTTTATTTTTTAATTTAGGTCATTTTATGGCTTGACCTCTTACCTTTTTATTCTTATATAAAGATAAGAAAAATATTTCAATTAGGCAAATCTTTTTGAAGCTTTTTTACCCATATGCTTTAGGCGATGGCATGCCGGAGTAATGACACCAATCATCTACATTAAGCTCAACTTCTCTAGTTAATATAATTCCTTTCTTTGATAACTTTTCTTGCATTTGTTTATACGTACCAGATATGTTATAGTATTTACCAACATCTTTCTTATAAGTAAATATTTCTTGACCTTTTTGATCAACAACATAATATGGACCAGAATAGCCTCTTTTCATATTTCTAATTGTTTTTCCATATTTTCTATAGATATAATTGATCTTTTAAAGGTATCATTGTCCATACTAGTCATTGCCTGGAATGTTCCGGCTTGGGCCGGCCATTCATTTTCATATTTTTTAATTGTACCTTCGATATCATTTCCTTCCATTCTGAATTTTAAATCGCTCTTTAAAAACTTAAGATCCGTCTTTAAACTTTGAATCACATTTATTAGTTCGTTCTTTGTCATATTTTCTACTTTTTATTTATATATAAAGATAAGGAAAATATTTCAATTAGGCAAATCTTTTCAATGCTTTTTATAAGGACAATGTCTACATCCTGAGTTACAACAATATCCTCGTTCTAAATGATATTTTCTTGTCATAACCTTGTAACCATTTTCCCAATAAAATTTAGACGATTCATTGACATATTCTACCCAAAGCTGATATATCCAGTCATTATGTAATTTCACAACTTCCTCCGGCACATGCTAATTCACCTGATAAATCTGTTTCATCATCTGTTTCTATTATATCTGTTAAATCAACGTTATTTAATGTTACCATTAATTCATCATATTTTTCTTGTGTTATATCTTCAAATGGAGCTTGTGTATATGTTCCTCCATTATAAGGTAATACTGATAAACCATTATATGACTCTTTATTTTCCCACATCCATTCTCCGGCTGCGTCCCATTCATGATCTCTTAAAGATATTGTTGCTGATACATTATGTGTATTGTTACCAGATCTATGGCCAGGCTTAATCCATTCTTGTGCTACTTTCTTAACTCGTTCTAATAATTGGAATGGAGACTCTGTTCTCATTATAGCTCCTTCAGGTGCCTTTTGTGGCACAGATATAACTGCTGTATCATGTGGTCTAAAATATTCATCTTCTATTAATTCATTATGATGTTCCATTAGATGTTTGTATATTGATTCATTCTTTCCAACTCTAATTCGTCTAATGTAATAATCATTATGCCATGCATGAATACCGGAAGATGTTCCTAATGTTAATGATGTTGTTCCAGCTGGTTTAACTGTTGTTGTTCTTGCTGATTTATTTATGTTTATTAACTCAGCTACTCTTACATTTTCTTCTTTAACTATTTTAGCTGCAGATTTCATATTATATCCTAATACTGTACCAGAACCTATCCCTGTCATTGAAACTCCAATAAGTGCATCCTTCTCTGTTGTTCTTTGCCATATTGGTCTCAAATAATGAAACTCTGTATAACCTGCTTGTAATGTTCCTATAAATGTAGCTGCCTTTACTCTATCTTCAAAATCTTCTTGAGACTTAATATCACTAGCATTTACTTCACATAGGTTACAAAATTGAAATGGTCTTAATGCAATTTCACAACAAGGATTAGTTCCCCAATCTTTATCATTAGAAAGATATATTCCTGGTTCTCCTGCGCCTGACAATTCAACTCTTTTCCATAGTCCCATAAAGAACTCTTTGGTAATTTTATGTCTCATTAATACTGCAGAATTATTTGCTCTACCTCTTTGTGGATTCAACTCCCACCAATTACCAGACTTACATGAAATCATTTCTTCATCATGTGCTGAAAATAAACTAATTAAAGCTGCTCTTCTAATACCTCCTGCTAATACTGCATCTGCAATATGACATACAATATCATGGACTTCTAAAGTAGATAATTTTTCTCCATCATCCTTTCCTTTCAATAATCCTTCAACCTTTACTAAACATTCTTTTAATGGCTGAGGTCCTGGTGCCTTACCACCCGATGTTACAAGTCTTGCGCCTTTTGGTCTTATATCAGAATAGTCAAATTTAAGATGAGATCCTCCTTGAAAATAATTCTTCATAATGGCTTTAACTGCATCTGCCCATCCTTCAATTGAATCTGCAATTAAAAATCTTCTTGTTCTATTATAATTAGGTTTTCTAATTTCTGGCAATTCATCTACATGATGTTTCTGTACCGAATATCCTACACCTGTTCCACCTAAAAGTAAAAACATTGTTTCTGAAAAAGCTCTCCAATCATCTATAGGAAGATATGCACAATTATATATTCTATTTGGAGATATTTCAATTGGCTTACCTGCAAATTGCATACTTCTCATAGAAGGTAAAACTTTCTTGTCATATACAAACTTATATGCTGCATCTATTTCTTTCTTAAGTGTTGGAAAGGTTTTTTTGTGCATTGCCCTATTCCTTGTAACTAACTCTTCCCAAGTCTCTCTTCTTTCTAACTCCGGGATATACTTTGCATACTTCATGTATACTGTAATATCTGATAATATTTGTGTTGAGATATCCATGTCTTCCTTTTTTTATTTAATTTATAATGTAAAAATGTAGCTCTTATGGCTACGTAAAACAACTAATTTCCTATATAAATATACACTGAGTGCATATGCAAGGGTCGTTTATGTAACTTTTTCTTATCTTTTTACTCAAAGCCTTCAGATTGTGTTTCTTGATACTTCCTAGCTAACATTTGTCTAGCCATATCATTACCATTATCCATTTGCTTTTGAGTATCTCTACCGCCTACTGACGTATCTGTATAAATATTAAATTGACCATTTGATGTATTCATTTTACTTGGCAATGTAATTCCATCAGGTCCAAATCTATTTTTTATAACATGCCATCTTCCTGTACCTGCTAACTTGTCTTGAACCTTTCTAGATAATGATAATACAAAATCAGCAACCATTACTTTACCATATGACTCAGATACTTTACTAGCATCAATTACATCTTCTTCTAAGGCCGATCTATTTGCTTGAGATGCTGTCCAAACTGGTATTTCATATTCTCCTGCCATACCTCTCAAGTCTTCATATATACCTTCAAGTTCATGTCGTTTTTCTTGTCCATGGCCTCTTAACAAATCTGCATAGTCAACTATAATCACATCTGGTTTCTTATCTTGCATTATACATTTTTCAACATGTGCTCTAATACCCATTACTGATACAGATTTTGTTGGATAATGTTTAATGATCAATTCACCTTTCAATTTAGATAACTGTTCTTTTATATCTTCTTGATAATGTTTTAAATTTTGATTTGCAATACCTGTAATAACTGAATCATATCTCAATCCAACATATGCTTCATTTAGCTCTAATGTATAATGAACAACTGTTTTACCTTGTTTGATTAGATGAGCTCCAACATTCATTAATGCCCATGACTTACCAATACCTGCAGGTGCCACCATTACCCCTAATTCGCCTTTACCTAAACCACCATCAGTTAATTCATTGATAACATCCCATGGAGTTTCTTGTACAAACCGTACGGCCTCTGTATACCTTGCGTCTATATCTGTCATATAATCATGACCAATATCTTTATCAGCTCCTGCTTTCAAAGCATTATCAACAGTTGCTTTAATGCCGTCATAATCACCTTGTTTAAGTAATTCAACTGATCCTAATATAGCTTTTTTGATTTCTTGATTCTTACAGAAATCCATTGCTTGATCTTTTATATATGTTAGATCACTTGACTCTGTATACTTCCATGCATCTTTTAAATGAGCTACTACCTGATCTTTTAGTACGTCTTGTTCAACCTTTTCAAGTTTCACTTTCATTACTTCTAATGTAGGCGAGGCATTGTATTCTTTTTGGTATTCTAATATTGTAGACACAATCCATTCATTTGCATCTGATTCAAAGTATTTCGGACTAAGTATATCTGAAATTTGTTGTAGAAATGATTTATCTACTAACAAACCTGTTATAACTTTAATCTGAAATGCGTATCCGTAACTACTTAATCTATCTGTCATATTTAATTATAATAAATCTTTTTCATATAACCTAATCTTTACCCATCGAAGCAAACGCATTTAATGAATTAAATGAATTCTTTAACCATGAATCTAAATCTTTTATTACTGTATACATTTTATCAGCCATAAACATTTTCTTAAATTCATAAGTATTAAGTTTGTCTATATTACGTTGCATTGCATCTAGAGTTACCATTTTAGCTCCTCCATGTATATCAACTTCTTGCAATTGCATAAGTTTATAATTAAGATCTAATAATTCTTCATTTTCTGAAACTAGTGTATGTACTTTATATTTCTTATCAACATTGTTAGCATGTTCAACTAATTCTCTAACTGTCAATACTCTATCTTCAGTAAACATAGGAAAATGTTTAAGTAGACTTTTAGGACCAACACCTTTAAGGCCTGGTATATTATCCGACTTATCACCAATAAAAGAACGATACAGTAAGTAATTCTTAGGACTAAACCCAAATTCTTCTAGCATCACACTTGGGGTATACATCTTCTTTTTTACGGGGCTCCATACTGTAATTCTGTTATTTACTAATTGTAAAAAGTCTCTATCTGTTGAACAAATAGTAACTCTATTTTCATCCTTAGTATATATTTCATTTGCAATATAAGCCATTATATCATCCGCCTCTACATTGTCTATTGATAATGTAGTAATAGGCAAACAATTTAGATATTGTACCATCCTACCAAATTGCTTTTTCATAGATTCAGATTCGTCTTGCAATGTTGCAAACTCCTGATATCTATTAAATGCTGTTTTAGTAGCCCTATTGGCTTTATATTCCGGAAACATTGCCTTCCTACGTACAGACCCACCTTTGCCATCAAATACAATTACACATCTAGTTGGCTTTATTTTACGGATAACGGCGGCAACAGATCTTAAAAAACCTGTTACGCCGCCAATATGTAATCCGTCGTCATTAAGAGCAGGGACGGCTGAAAACACTCTAATGAATGTATTCAGACCGTCGATCACTAAAAGATGGCTGTCCTTACTTGATCCTTTACCTAACTCTCTTTCCCTTTCTACTTCTTGTAGTATATCAAAAAAACGTCCTTTCATTGTTAACTTTCTTCGTTAACAAAGTCCTCAGTAATCTCAACATCATCTATTCCAAAATCCTCGCCTGGTTTATATCTAAGAATATAAGCATCACATATCTGTGAATAGATTTCATCTTTAAGTCCATCTAGTTCTTCCATCTTCTTTTCAAAATCTTTTGATAAGAATTTTACTTCCGAACCATCTTTTCTTGTAAATGTATACCATGCACCTGCAGTGCCTACTAACTTAAATTGCTTCATAACATTAAGCCAACCACCGTAATTATCAATTCCTGATTCAAAATAGATATCATAATCAATAGTTTTTAGTGGTGGACCCATTCTGTTTTTAACCACTTGGCATCTAGTCTTAATTCCGATAGCCTGATCGACACCGTCCTTTTTAACTTTAATTTGACCAACTGATTTGAGTCGTAACCTTACCGAAGCGTGAAATGGAATTGCTTTACCACCTGATGTAGTATAAGGGTCTCCAAATGCTACCCCTAGTCTAGTTCGTAATTGATTTGTGAATATTAAACAAATTTTGTTACGGCCAATCATATTGGTAAGCTTTCGCATACCTTTTGATAATATAATAGCTTTACTTGTCGCATAACCATCCTTATCAAATTCTTTAGCCATTTCAATTTTTGTAGAAGCTCCCATTACAGAATCTACTACGATTGTTACCAATCTATCTTTGTTTGATTCACGAATCTTTACAACTATACTTTCGATAGCTTCGAAAATGTCTTCAATTGTTTCTAAAGGGACATATAACATCTTATTCAGATCAAGTCCTATTGCTTCTAAAAACTCTCTACTTATTGCATTTTCGGTATCTATATAAACAGCTAATCCGCCTGCCTTTTGACAATTGGCAAGTGCATGTGCTGCTAATAATGATTTTCCTGATGCTTCTAATCCTGTAATTTCAGATATTCTACCGATCGGAAATCCACCTTCTTCACGATTTGAAATTGCAAGATCAAGCATTGATGAGCCACTTCCAACCCATCCTTTTACTTCACTTGGGGCCTTAGTATCTCCGTCTAAGAAAAATGCAGTTTGATATCCTGTATTCTTAAACTTCTTATTAAGACCATCTGCTAGCTCAACCGCTAGACTGTCTTGAAGCTCGCTTTTCGTATTTGCTTTTGCTTTCGCCATATGTAACTTTTTTTATTCGTTAAACAACTCGTCAAATGCAGCAGATACATCATCTACTTTATTGACGCCGGCTGGTGCCGCTTCTACCTTCTTAGGTGCTTCTGTTGATGCAGGTCTTGCATCTGTTGATGTTCCATTATCACTATCAGGATTCAACCATTCTTCTAATGCTCCTTTAAGATCATCATATGATGGTTCTTTAAAGATATCATCTAAATTAGATTGATTATTTGCTGCTTGTTCAGCAACATTTTTATCCTCTGTCATTGGAGTAACATTTGGCTTTACTCTAATAGTAGTTTTTGGAAATGCTCCTGCTTCTGCTGGAGTAAATTCAACTAAGATATCTCTACCTCCCATTGGGTCTGATATATCACCGTAATCTGGATCTGAAATAATACCTAATAATTCAGTATATACTTGTTTTCCAAAACCCCAAAATTTAACACCTTCTGATTCTGCACCTCTTACAAGGATCGGAACATATGTTCTCATTTTAGGTTCCATCTTCTTACCTAATTTCCATTCATCGGAATTACCAGATGCTTTAAGTTTTTCACAAAACTCAACAACTGGATCTGCTTTTCCGTTTGTAATAGGAGATAGATAATTTTTCTTACCTAAGTCATAATGAAAATAAAGTTCTCTGAAAGGATTACTTCTGTCGTGCTGATAAGGCACTATTCTAACAATTTGTTTACCTGGTTCAGGTCTCCATAGATTGTTTCGGCGGGTGCCGGTCGTTTGTAATTGATTAAGTTTAGCCTTAATCGCGTTTAAGTCAATTGCCATTTTTTTTCTTTCTTTTTTTAATGGTTAATAATTAATTAATAATATAACAACTTTTATTCATTTATCCTAATGATTATCGAAAAAAGTTGTAAAAAAGTTTTTATTTTTTATTTTTTAGTTTTGAGTTTAATTATGGCTAAACTCTAATCCTTTTTATATAATATAAATATAATGAAAATATCTTTAATATCCTAAT
>TARA_R100000541_G_scaffold58591_1_pt1 | contig 35778 bp, 32 predicted proteins | sample TARA_R100000541 | Tara Oceans TARA_R100000541 (sample SAMEA2621416) | marine metagenome | biome: marine biome (ENVO:00000447); feature: surface water layer (ENVO:00002042); material: "saline water (ENVO:00002010), including plankton (ENVO:xxxxxxxx)" | depth 5 m | reverse complement strand
GAATCTTTCGTCTGCTTTCGACAATTGTTCTTCAATAAACTCCAGATCAGTAAGCACTTTTTCTGTCCTGTATTCAGTTAAGTAACGTGTCAATTCCTTTATTGTAAACTCAGCTATTTGAGAAGCAGCAACAGGGTCCGGCATTAATACGCTCACAGACATTATTCCACTTTCCTGATCTAGTTGTACACTTATTCTTTCTTTTGTATTAGCTATTATGTCAGACTCTAATTGAGAAAGGGATAGTATATTTGACTCTGAATTTTCATTGTCACTAGACTGAGATGACTCTTCAATTATAACTTTTTCTTTTGGTTCTTCCGAAAGAACCCATCCTAAAATAGTGAATGGCAGTTTAATGGTATATGATTTCGCAAGATAAACGATATCGGGGTCTTTTACTTTAACAAAAAAATCAAAGATTGTAACAGTTGTATCGTATTCAGAAAAATAAAACTCTTCATATATCAAGTCTTTTTGAAATGAAATACTTTCTACGATTTTTGGATATAAATCTACTCTTATTGCATTACTATTTGAATTATAGCTGCCATTTCCAAGACCTATTAAACCTCCGTATTGCTGTAATAAACTAGCGGCTCCACCTTGACCTTCAGTACTATACTCAGGCATAAGAGTTGAATATGCTTCGTACTCTTTTTGACTAAAAAAAGCCACAAAAAGACCTACTGCGATTCCAACTCCCACAAACTTAAAAATTGTTTTTCTATTCTTCCAAACAATACTAAGTAGTTCTAAAATATCAATCTCTACATCATTCTCACTCGAATCAACTGGGATGAGTTTATATTCCTGAATCTTATCATTTTTTGTCTTGTTTGACAAGCTTTCTTCATTCTCTTCGATTAAATTATCCTTGCTCAAAATCATTCCTCTTTAAAGCTTTAATGATAAGAATTTATTCATTCCTCAGAAACTTTAATTTATATAAGTTTTAATTCAGAAACACTCTATCTACTAATAGTATAACAGTCAATGCTCCTGTTAATAACGCCGTTGTTTCTTGCAAAAACTCTCTTGGTGATAGCGTCTCTCGTCGCACTTCTTCGGGCTTCATGAGTACTCTTATTGTAGCTCCATCGAATACTTTTGGATTATCCTTGAACAAACCTTTTCTTTTCACTTCCCAGGTTGAACCGTCAGGTTGAGTGAGCAATACATTTTTTTCGCTATTTCTTTGCATTCCTCCAACACGCTCCAAATAATAGGACACTTTTTTACCGGGTTGGTACTTTACAAGTCCTTGTAAACCAACATTACCTGTAACAAGAATCGTATTAGGAATTCTTGGAATAAAAATCTCATCTCCGGGCAATAATTCAATATCATCTACCACCTTACCCGTAAGCGCCTTTGAAATATCAATGACAACCTGAGAACCGTTTCTGGTTAATTTACCACCTTGCGCGTATCCCTCGAATGTAAGACCACCCGCCCTACGTAAAATATTTGAAAGCTTTTCATTTTCATCTAAAAGAGTATATGTACCGGGGTATACAACTTCACCAGTTACTCTAACAAATTGTTGAGGCTCAAATTTCGGATTCTTTCTAATAAAAATCTGATCTCTGCTTTTAAGTTCAAATTTGTTTGCCTCTATAATAATTGAATCCAGAATCTCCGGGGAGTAAAATTCCTCTTTGTCATTCGGATCGGTAATAAGTGGTACAAAGAATCTTACTGATTTACTATTCGCATCTTCCGGTTTAACAAGTCTGGTAACTTCAACTTCTCCTAAAAATGCATCCTCAGTAAAACCACCTGACGCATAGATCAGATCTCCTAATGTCATATTCCTTGAATACTCATAAACATCAGGGTTTTTTATAGAGCCGTTAATTTGTACCAACTGGTTTGTAATTTCCTTTACTGTGTTTGCGTAAATCCTGATTCTATCAAAAGGCTCCAGTAGCATATTAGCTATTCCATTTCCTTCCAATACTTCTTGCAGGTTAAAGGGGGTAATGGTAGTGGAGCGTCCGTCTTCGTTTCTCCTGATCAAATCTGCTCTTTCAAGAAAAACCCGTTCTTTTTGTTCAGAATCAAATAAACCTTTCCCTTTAAATAGTAGATCATACACTTTAAAGTTAGTCTTCCACTGATACGAACTTGGATTATCTATAGCACCCTCAATACTAACTGTGTATTCATTCTCAATTTCCGTTCTTGACACAATTCGCACTTCATCTAATCTTTGTAGTACAATATTACTTTGTGGAACATCATTTAAAATTGATTCCAGATCAAGCGATATAAATGTTTTGGTCAAGTCTTCATTGGTTCTGACTAACTCGGCTTTTCCTAAAAATGTATATCCCAACAAACTGTCTGCAGCGATAATAAGATCTTTTACCGTTCTAATTTCATCAGACAATTCGTATGCTCCGGGCTGATACACGGCTCCACTAATATAAACTACTTTTTCCAGTCTATCAGAGATATCAAAAACAGAAATTTCATCTCCATCTGTAGGTTTATAGTTTCCATTTTCTTTTAGATTGTCTTCCAAATTAAAATTTAATACTACTCTTCCAACGCTCGGATCTTTCCTTTCATCAATTGGTATAATCCTGTTCACATTAAATCTTTTTCCGTAAGCCTGAGGCTTCAAATTCCCGGCATATGTGATTAGGTCTGAGAAATCTTCGCCGTCTTTAAGCTCGTAAATCCCGGGTCTGGCTACCGGACCGTTAACACTAATTGCATTCTTTCTTCTTGGAATAAAAATTCTGTCATTATTCTGAAGGCGTAAAGAACCGCTGTCAATACCTTTTAATAAGAATTCATACAAATCAAAGCTTGTGACAATCTCATTGTTTCTTATTAACCTTATATCACGTAAAGACCCGTTTACTGTTGGTCCACCCACTCCATACAACACATTGAATAAAGAAGAATAACTGCTAAATGAATATCCCCCCGGATTCTCCAGTTCACCAATTACAAAAACTCGTATCGGGCGAAGACGTGTTAGGGTAACATCCATAAATATGGTTTGTGGATCTCTCACTAATCCCGAATAACTCTTAGACAATCTTAGTTTCAGGTATTCTCTGAGTTCTTTAATGGTTTGCCCGGCAACAGTAATTGGCCCAATGCTTGGAATGAAAATTCTTCCTTCAGTATCTACGGCTATTTCATATTGTAACTCAGTGGCTCCCCACATTACCAGTCTCATTTCATCTTCTGGCCCTACAACGTAACCGTCGTCTACTGCACCTATAGCGGAAGGTCTGAAGGCATCCGGGACATTTTGGAATATATCATATCCGAAATAGGGTAAACCATCATTCGTAGGTGGAGGAGTTACTTCCGGTAGTGGTTGTATAGCTACTAATGCGGGCTCTGTCTCTACAATATCTAAGGAAGACACACTGGTATCTCTTAAATCCTGAATCTGACCAGATGAATTTGAATCGTTACCAGCCATCCCCATTTCTTTTAACCAGACATCTATCTGTTCATCAGAAACACCATTAGCTTTTGCAAATCTTCTTAACTCATCCGGATTATCAGGATTTATACCTGCTTGTCTTGCGAGTTGCCGGGCTTGAGATAAAGTTAAGTTTCTTTTCGATAACTCTTCCTGCACAGAACTTTGTGCATAAATATTATAAGTACTATAACTATTTGCTGTCACAAAGAATATTGTTCCTAGTACCAGCGCTCCAAGTTTTTTTAAATTCATTCAAACGTTTATTTAATACCCAAAAATTTTACAATTTTAAATATACTAAATAAAACAGGATTCTAAAGTTTCCTTTTATTAAAAAAAATTTAGTTTCTTAATCAAAACTTCACTCTAGCCTGTATCCCAAAATCACTATTTCTATTCCCTTCAATTTCATTTAATCCACTGCTGATAAAGTTTACATTTTCAAAAACGGATAGAGAATACTTAAACCAAAGTTCTAAAAATTCAGTTGGTTCATAATTTATAACGAGATACGATCTTTGGCCCTGACCTGAGAGCCCTGTATTTGAGAGTACATACAGCAAATCATTTTCAAATTGGAAAACTCTTGAATCAAAACTATCTGTATCAAATACAGTTACTCTGGCATCGACCTTAAGCTTACGAGTTGCTTGAATTCTGATATCCTGATACAAAAGCATTCCATACCCTTTAGCTTCATTGGCTCCCTGACTTTCAACAAGTTCTATTCGGGATCTCAACCTTATACTTCTGTTTAACTGGTAATCAATTTGAGTTCTTATACTTGATCTTCTTTGTTTACCAATAAATTCTTCCTCAACCCCATGTTCATTTATTTCTGTAAATGTATCATCCTTAGTTTCTGACCTTAACAGTACGTATCCATTTAGATCGGAAGTAAAATCCACCTCCATCAATCCAAGCACATCAAATCCTTGGCTTGATTGATCAATTCCTGATCTTGGTGCATCAAACCTGTATTGATCTACATAAGCTGAAAGTGAAACTTTATCATTTAACCCATGTCTGATTCCAACATAAAAGCCTTCCTCATTTTGTGGGTCAGATGAACTTTCACCAAAACCATCCCCCATAAAAGATTGAAAATCTCTGGCGTAATTCCGGTATGCCATTGTAAAATCTGTTCTAAAACCAATTGGACTTTCAATTCCTGCAATTCCTCCTGCTCCACCATTACGGCTTTGTGCTATTTCTCCAAAAGCAAGTACAATCCCAATCAATCCCCGATAATCTATTCCTAGCACTGAGTTTTTTCTTCCTTCAAAATCATACAGATCAGATAACCCATTTCCCTTGTCTATAAAGCTGCTGAATTCTGTGCGGTATCCTGTAGCACCAAATAAACCTAACGGAGTGTCTATTCTGATTCGGCCTCCGTATGTTTTTTGGTCAATATTATTCCTTCTCTCTTTTTCATTTAATGTTCTGTGAAAACCTGACGACGAAGGAAATCTTGTTGTATCTCCCTGAATAACAGATGCAGTACGCGGACGATCTGAATAAAAAAACGTAGTCTCGATCTTTTCGCCATAAGTAGTTGCAATTCCTCTGAAAAAATCTGTTTCCTGAGCCGAGCCATACGCACGTAGCCCACGTTCGTTTTTACTTGTTGTACCCACTACTTCCCTCCCTTTTCCAAAAGCTCCTCCGGTCCATAAAACTAACCCTTGACCAAAATTCAGAGCATAATCCCCAATTACGAGATCCTTTAGTTTCCCGTTTTCTGTTAGTGCAATATGACCCGAACTGTAATCAAATCCTGTTGGCCCGTTCAGAGTTTCACCGGCGTCTTTTTCTTGTGTAAGATTTATGGATAAATGTCTGCTCGACATTCGAAACCGTTGGTAATATTTACCCTGACTTCCCAAATATCCTCCCGAAGAATCCGGGATTTCATAGCCTCTCTGATCATTCAGCTCCTGTTGATATCTGGTGATGTACTCAAATGAATTTCCATCCAACCAATAGTTTGGATTAGTAAACAGGTCACGAAATCGCGACGAAACTCCCCCAACAGTGATATAAGGTCTCATTCTGGTATAGGTTGCTCTTCCAATTCCTGAAACTTTTAAAATGTCATCTTTTTCCACGAAGGGATTTTCTTTTCGATAATCAATTAATGCTCTTGCTAGTTTAAGATTGAACCCTGGAATCTGGAGAAGATCGTTTACAGATGCAGAATTTATGTTAACAGGATTTGCTGCCAATTCTTCAAGAAATTGAGCCAGTTGTTCTCCCGCAAGCTCACCTTCTTCTGTCTCCTGTTCTTCTAAGGCTTCTTCCAGCTGCTTTTCGATCTGAACCTTTGCAGAATCTTTGTCCTGGGCGTAGATCAAACTTGAGCAGCATCCGATTATGATCAGAAATACTATTTTTTTTGACCAACTCATTTCAAAAAAAGAAATTCAACCCTATTCCTGGACTAAACCCGAGTGTTTCGTGTCGCTGAAATACCAGATTAGCTTCCCAGAGAGTTGCCTCATAACCCACTCCAAATGAATAAGTATTTGGCTCGGTTGTTACTCCAACCCTTCCTTTTAGATTTTCTACAACTTTTACTTCTATTCCACCTCTGTACGCAACAGGGAATCGAACATCTTTCACAATATCAAACAGAAATAATGCATTTTCATCCAAATTGTAACTCAATCCTATTGCTAACTCTCTGGAAAGAGATTCTTCATTTGCTGCAAAATCATAGCTTGGTTGGTTTAAATTTGTGGCTTTTGCGCCAAGCCAAAGACCTTGTGTCAGCATGGTTGTTATTCCGACATCCATCCCCAATGCGCCACCAGATCCATATGGAGAAGCTTGTGAAATATGATTGTAGTTTAATACAGCACCAAATTTTAAATTATTCCATGAATTTGCATACCCAAACCTGATCCTGGTTTCATTAAACAAATCCCCACCATATCTGTGGAAACCGAATGCAGCAGTTCCAATAGAAGTTGGAATAGATCCAGTTGCAGCAATATCTGTTAGTTCAGTAAATCCATAATTTCTTAAGCTAAAAAAGCTAACACTTTTCTTGTTACTATTGATTGTTGCCGGATTTGAAAAAATTGCCCAATTATTATCTTGTAATGCTGTAGTTGCTTGTCCCATTGCTAAACCATCAGCACCCATGATAAGTTGGGCAAATATGATATCAGGTGTACTAACAAAAATTAGAACAAAAGTAATTATATATCGATATGTTCGTATTCGTATCATTGGGTAGTAATTGATATAATATGTTACATATAAAGGAAAAAACTAAGTGCAAAACCTAAGATTTTACTTTTTAATAATATTGAGCTTCGTGGCAAGCTCTTCATTTTCCCAGGAATTCGAGTGTGAAGTAAATTTAAACTACGATTTACTTGAAGGAAACTCATATTCCTATTTAACGGAATTGGAAGAGCGTATCGAGGAATATATAAATGATTATAGCTGGACAGAGATACAATATCAGGAACACGAAAAAATACACTGCCAAATTCAACTCATCATTGAAACCGGAAATTCGAATTTTGATTTTGGTTCCAGAGTAATTTTCACAGCACGTCGCCCCATTTATGATACTGTCACTGAAACAACTTCTATTATTCTGTCCGACGAAAGTTGGAGATTTAATTATCCGGAAGGTCGCACTTTAATACACGATGAGCTTCAATTTGATAATCTTACCGGCACTCTCGATTTCTTCATGAATATAATTCTTGGTTATGATTTTGACAGCTTCTCAGAACTTGGGGGAACTGAATATTTCAGAAAAGCTCAGCAAGTTGTGGATCTCGCACAAACTACTGCTTCTCCGGGATGGACAAGAGCCGCAAATAACAGGAGAAACAAGTTCACATTAGTTTCTGATTTACTGAACGCTTCATATGAACCACTGAGAACCGCTTACTATTCTTATCACCGTCTCGGCCTAGACCAATTCTCATCTGATCCTGAGCTTGCACGTCAAGAAGTACTTGATGCATTAACAATGATAAGAGATTCCAAGCGACGTGCTACAAGTAATTACTTATTCGATATTTTCTTTGATACCAAAGCCAGAGAAATAGCCGGAATTTTTGGAGAAGCAGAAGCACCGGTGAGACGCGAAGCCTATAGCATTCTCCTGGAAACAGATCAGGGGCATTTAACCGAGTATTCTAACCTACAGAATTAAAATACTTTTCTTTTGGTTTTGTATATTGTCGACCCAAAAAAGCGGTTACATTAATAACTACGAATTGCAAAACCATAAGAATGAAATTTTATATATGTATTAAGATGGTGCCCGATGTTTACGCACCACTTCAGATCAAAGAAGGCGAGCTAATCATGGATGCAGACCGAATGGTTTTAAATGCCTACGATGCATCTGCTGTTGAGGAAGCTTTAGTGTTAAAAGAAAAACACGGCGGTGAAGTTGAAGTTGTTTGTATCGGACCCTCTAAAGCATCAGAAACAATTCGAAAAGCTTTAGCTATGGGAGCTGATAAAGCTACTCATATTCTTGCTTCAGGCGATGAAGAATACGATTCAGCCAGCTATGCTAAAATACTTTCTGCTTTCTTTAAAGATAAAGAATATGATGTGATCGGACTAGGTAAGCAATCTCAGGATACAGATTCAGGATTGACCGGAAGTATGGTTGCTGAACATTTGAGCCTTCCATATACAACTAATGCAGTGGGTTTAGAGGTTGAAAACGGAAACCTGGTTGTTAAACGCCAGGGTGACAGCGGTCAGGAAATGATCGAACTTCCAACTCCATGTGCGGTTACTTGTTCTAATGATATGAACGATCCGAGAATTCCAAACCTGAAAGGTATCATGGCTTCAAAGAGAAAGCCGATCGATCAGGTTGAGATTTCATCTTTGGGAATTGATGAAGCTGAATTACAAGCAGATACTAAAGTAACTTCATACGAAGAAAAACCTGCGCGTCAGGCCGGAAAGAAATACGAAGGCGAAGCTGAAGAAGTAGCTCGCGAAGTAGCCCAGTTATTGGATACTGAAGCAAACGTACTTTAAATAAATTATTAATGATGGATTCTGAATTTTGAATTAAGTAATTCAAAATTCATCTCTCAAAATTCAAAATTTGACTGAAAGGAATTAAATGAGCACGATTTTAACATATATCGCAATTTCAGACGGAAAATTAAAGCGATCTTCTCTGGAAGTATTATCACATTGTAAATCTCTGGCTGATGCATCTGGCGCTTCATGTGAAGCTGTTGTTATTGATGCAAAGGCTTCTTCTTTTGTGGATGGCATTCAAAAATACGGAGCTTCTAAAGTCCATGTTGTGGAAGACCCTATCTTCAAAAATCACATGAATACACCTTTGCTGAAAGCTTTGTCAAAAGTGATGGGTTCTGTAAATCCATCTGTTTTTGCTTTTGCATCTACAGAAGGAACCAAAGATGTTTTGGGAGCTTTAGCTGCTAATCAAAATGCTGCGGTTATCGCTGATGTTGCTTCCTTCGAATTGATCGATGGCGGAGTAAAAGCAAAACGACCTGTAATGGCAGCCAAGATCATGAATAATACTGAAGCTAAATCTGATAAGGTCTTGGTTTCGGTTCGTTCCGGTTCTTATGATCTGAATGAATCACCTGAATCTGCAGAAGTTGTAAATATAGATTTCAGCATGGATGATTCTGAAATGAAATCAACTCTACGAGAAATCATTTCTGCTTCCGGAGATACCATTGACCTAAACGAAGCTGAAGCAATTGTGGCTGCAGGTCGCGGAGTTAAAGACGAAGAAGGGAAAGCATTGATCTCAGAACTGGCTTCTGTACTTAAAGCAGGAATTGGAGCCTCAAGAGCACTTACTGAATCCGGAGTGTACGACCCTAGTTTGCAAATTGGTCAAACCGGAAAAGTAGTTTCTCCTCAGCTTTATATTGCTGTTGGAATTTCAGGAGCAATTCAACACGTTGCAGGGATGGCAAACAGTAAGGTGATCGTAGCGATCAATAAAGATCCCGACGCACCGATTTTTGAAGTTGCGGATTACGGAATTGTTGGAGACTTATACAAAGTACTCCCACCATTCATCGAAGAAATAAAGAAAATTAAAAGCTAATTAGTGTTGAGTTATAAGTGTTAAGTTTAGAGTTATTTTGCAATTTAACTTCAACTAAACACTCAAAACTTTTCACTCAAAACTAATTTTTTAATGGAAGATAAATTTGACTGTATCGTAATCGGAGGTGGAGTTGCCGGCCTTGCCGCTGCAATGACATTAGCCCGTAACAACATGAAGTTCCTTCTGATCGAAAAAGGAGAATTTCCCGGTTCTAAAAATGTGTCCGGTGGAGTTCTTTGGGGAAGTGATCTGAATAAACTCGTCCCTAATTACTGGGAAGAGGAAGATGGAGGTTGGGATAGATTTATAAATCATCGCCGGCTTACGTTCATGGATGAACAGTCATCATTTTCATTGGATTTTAAATCTTCACACTTCAACGAAAAGCCTTATACAGGCGTTGTTGTTCTTCGTTCAAAGTTTGATAACTGGTTAGCCGGAAAAGTTCAGGAAGCTATCGATGCCAGTGATTTTGCTATGGATTCATTTATCGCCACAGATATTAAGGTGGATGAAGTGATCATGGAGAATGATAAAGCGGTTGGAATTAAAACTGGTGAAGATGAGTTTTTTGCTGACTCTGTAATTATCGCCGAGGGTGTAAATAATCTACTAACTCGTCAGGTTGGCCTACAGGATAAATATGTTCCTGCTGATCATATGCTTACAGGAATTAAAGAGATCATCCGTTTCGATCAGAAAGTATTGGAAGATCGTTTCCAGCTTAATGGGTTAAGTGGAATGAGTAACGAATTTGTCGGATGGGCTACTAACGGTATCGAAGGCGGAGGATTCTTATATACAAACCGCGATACTATTTCACTCGGTCTTGTTTTAGGATTAAAAGATCTTCGGGAGAAGAAACAAAAGCCATATGATGTACTAAATCATTTTAAGCAACATCCTACTATTGCCGATGCCATCAAAGGTGGTGAAGTTGTAGAATATTCGGCTCATGTTGTTTCTTCCGGTGATTCCAGAGTAATGCCTAAAGAGTTGTATAAAGACGGAATCTTATTAGTTGGCGAAGCTGCAAATTTGTTGATGAATGCCGGAAAAGCGATTCAGGGAATGGATTACGCAATGCGGTCAGGAATTCTGGCTGCAGAAACAATTGTAGAAGCAAAAGCTAAAAACGATTACACTTCTGCTACATTAAAAGAATACCGCAAAAAGATGGATGACAGCTATATTATGAAAGACATCAAAGGTTTCCAGGATGCTGTTCATTTATTACATACTGATGTGATGCAGAATAAAGTACCAAACTTGGTATGTGATTTTGGAAGACAATTCTTTAGTATCAAAAATGAGCCAACTCCAAAATCTGAAAAAATGTTACTGGGAGCCATCAAAAGACATTCATCTCTCTGGGAACTAGCGAAATTAGGATTTAAAGCGAGGAAGTCGCTTTAAGTGAAAAGATAAAAGTGAGAGGTGAAAAATGATAAATCTGAACCACAAAAAACTTACTGTTTATCAATTTAGCTTAGATTTAGTTAAAGAAATTTATAAGCTGACGGAAACCTTTCCGTCTTCAGAGAATTTTGGTTTAATAAGTCAATTAAGAAGAGCTTCTGTATCAATTCCTTCAAACATTGCTGAAGGTTCTGCACGATCATCTGATACTGAACGCAAAAGATTTCTGCAAATAGCTCGTTCCTCACTTGTTGAGGTTGATACACAAATTGAAATAGCGTTAACGCTTAATTATCTAAATGAAAAAGATATCGATCATCTTTCGGATCTTTCAAACCAAGTATTTGCAATGCTTTCAAAAATGATGCAATGACAACACTTTTTTTCGTTTACATTTCACTTTTACCTTTTTCACTTTTCACTTTCGAATCATGAAATTACTAAGCCTTCCAGAACGACTCGGACTTGTCAGTTACCGAAACCAAGCTAAATCTGAGATAAAACCCCACATTATTGTTGATACAGATATTTGCAACTCAACTTGTCCTCATAAATGCACTACATGGGTTTGTCCTGCTAATTGCTACACGATGGATGAAGCCGGGAAAGTTCATTTTCAGGTCGAAGATTGCATCGAATGCGGAACTTGTATGTATGCCTGTGATCAAGGAGCTGTGGATTGGAATTATCCTGACCCTGAAATTGGTCGTGGCGTAACCTGGAATTTTGGATAGAAAGAAGTCCAGAGTGAAACAGTTGCAAAGTAACAGAGTTAGCTTTGTAACTTTGCAACTATGTCACTTCTTAAACTAAATTTTTTACACATTCTTAAACAACATTGGTACGCAAAAACGTTATTTTATGGAAGCGTTTCCAACAAGATTTTTCAATAACTAAAGACTTTTCAAAAAGATGGATACTGTATTAGAAAGAGAGCTCTCATTTGACCTCACTGAAGACCAAAAAATGATTCGTGACAGCGTAAAAGAATTCGTAGAACGTAACGTCGCAGACACAGTGATGGAAAGAGATAACAGCAAAGAATTCCCTCATGAGATTGTTAAACAATTGGGTGAACTTGGAATGCTTGGCATCTATCACGAGGAACAATATGGTGGTGGCGGATTTGATGTAGTAAGCTTTTGCCTCGCTTTAGAAGAAATTGCTCGCTGGGATGCTTCTTTAGCTTTAACCGTAGCTTCTCATACTTCATTGGGAACGGGACATATCGCTGTTGCAGGTTCACATGAGCAGAAATTGAAATATATGCCTGCACTCACTTCTGGCGAGCAATTAGCAGCTTGGTGTTTAACAGAGCCAGGTTCTGGTTCTGACGCTTCAGGAATGAAAACAACCGCAGTTAAAGATGGAGATCATTATATCATTAATGGCTCCAAGATCTTTATAACTCAAGGTTCTGTTGGTGATATTTACATCGTTCTGGCTAAAACTGATCCAACAAAAGGAACTAAAGGAATTAGTGCATTCATCGTTGAAGGAAAATGGGACGGAGTTAATCCGGGACCGGGAATGCATAAGTTGGGAATGAATTCATCTGACACAACCGAAGTGGTTTTTGAAAATGTGAAAGTCCCTGCTGAAAATCTATTAGGTGAAGAAGGAATGGGATTCGTCGACACGATGAAAGTTCTGGATGGCGGACGTGTTGGAATTGCAGCACTTTCTGTTGGAATCGCTCGTGGCGCTTATGAGGAAGCTCTAAAATATTCTATGGAGAGAAAACAGTTTGGTACTGCCATCGGAAACTTCCAGTACATGGAAGGAAAGATCGTAGATATGGCTACTGAGATCGACGCAGCAAGATTGCTTGTGTTTAGAGCTGCTGTTCTAAAAGATAAAGGCAAGCCTTACACAGTGGAAGCTTCCATGGCTAAGTTGTTTGCATCTGAACTATCTGTGCGAGCTGCTTTGGAATCTATTCAGATTCATGGTGGATATGGTTACACCAAAGAATACCATGTGGAAAGATTCTTACGTGACGCAAAACTGATGACCATCGGTGAAGGAACATCTGAAGTTCAGAGATTAGTAATTGCTCGCGAATTAAAAAAGACGCTTTCCTGAAGAAATAATTATAAATGTTGATTTATGAGTTTTAAATTATGGCAAAATTAAAGTCATAATTTAAAACTCAGTCTTTACACTTCATGGCCAAGAACCTATTCAACATCGACGACGCACTTCTTTTTGAATCTGATCTAAACGAAGAAGATCGTTTGATCATGGAAACCGCACGGGATTACGCTCAAAGCAAACTAGAACCCCGTGCTCTCAAAGGAAATACCGAAGAATATTTTGATCGCGAGATCGCCAAAGAGATGGGCGAAATGGGTTTGCTTGGAGTTACCATTCCTGAAGAATACGGTGGCTCTGACGCCAGCTACACCGCTTATGGATTAATTGCTCGTGAAGTGGAACGAGTAGATTCGGGGTATCGCTCTTTCATGAGTGTGCAATCTTCTTTGGTGATGTATCCAATTTCTACTTTCGGAACTGAAGATCAGAAACAACGATTTTTACCTAAGCTGGCCTCCGGAGAGATCATTGGTTGCTTTGGTCTTACTGAACCCGATCATGGCTCTGATCCCGGATCTATGGTTACCACGGCTGTTAAAACGGATGGCGGCTGGATCATGAACGGTGCAAAGATGTGGATCACGAATTCTCCTATTGCTGATGTTGCCGTTGTTTGGGCAAAAGCTAAAGAGAATAAAGATGATGAAGGCGTAATTCGTGGATTTTTGGTTGAAAAAGGAATGGAAGGATTTTCAGCACCACACACCAAATTCAAAATGAGTTTACGTGCTTCTGAAACCGGTGAATTGGTTTTTGATGATGTGTTCATCCCTGAAGAAAATGTATTCCCTGATATCAAAGGTTTAAAAGGTCCGTTCATGTGTCTGAATTCTGCTCGCTACGGAATTGCCTGGGGAACCATTGGTGCTGCAGAATTTTGTTACCAAAGAGCTCGTCAATATACTTTAGATCGCAAGCAGTTTGGAAAACCATTGGCTGCAAATCAATTGATCCAAACCAAGCTGGCAAATATGCTCACGGATATCACCAATATGCAGATGCTGGCTTTCCGATTGGGGAAACTCAAAGATGAAGGTAGAGATCATCCTTCAATGACATCACTTGCTAAACGAAATAACTGTGGCAGAGCCTTAGAGATAGCCCGTATTTCCCGTGATATGCATGGAGGGAACGGAATTGTTGGCGATTACAGAGTTATTCATCATGTAATGAATCTGGAATCCGTAAACACCTACGAAGGAACTTACGATATTCATGGTTTAATTTTGGGAAGAGAGATCACGGGAATTCAGTCGTTTACTCCGAAGGGAAATGATTGATAATAGTTATTAGTTAATCGTGAGCAGTTATTCAACAATTTGGTAATTGAATCAATTAACTTTTTCATCGTTTCTAAGCTCTGCTTGGGAACGCCAAATAGGAGCTCTTGCTCTCATTAACTATCTTTTATCTAGTTCCACCCGAAAATCCATTCACTTTTGGTTTGGATTAGATAGAGAAGAGATCACAGGCATTCAGTCTTTTACTCCAGTGGGGAATTAAATTTTAAAAAGGATTTGATTATATTCCTACATGAATTGGGAAAAACATATCGAATCAAATCCGGATATTCTCTTTGGAAAACCTGTAGTTAAAGGAACCCGAATTTCTGTTGAGCTTATTTTAGAAAAATTGGGTGATGGGTGTTCTGAAGAAGAACTAATTGAATCTTATCCTCATTTAAATAAGTTTCAAATACAAGCTTGTCTGCAATTTGCTGCAAATTATCTTAAATCAGAATCAACATTCCCCGTTGCTTCATGATTGATTCGTAGCTGATGAAAGTGTAGATTTTAATCTGATTTCAACGCTTCGAGATAAAAATTATAATGTCATTTCAATACTTGAAGATTTCTCAGGTGTGTCAGACACTAAAGTTTTAGGTATAGCTGCTCAACATAATGCTATTCTTTTAACTGAAGACAAAGATTTTGGCAAATTGGTTATAAGGTTAAAATTCAAACATTCAGGGATACTTTTGATAAGATTAGAAGGAATGAAATCGTACGATAAAACTAATCTTTTCTTGAAAACTATCAATCAACACAAAGAAAATATGCGCCAAAATTTCTCTGTGTTAACTTCGCGTAATCTAAGAATTAGACAACTAAACCCATGATTGCCCGAATCTGGCACGGCTGGACAACTCCCGAAAATGCGGATGCCTATTACAAAGTTCTTACCGAGCAGGTAATACCTCAGATCGAAAGTTATAAGATGGAAGGCTATCGCAAGATCGAGGTTTTGCGACGAAAGCACTCTAATGAAACCGAATTCATCACCATAATGTATTTCGATTCTTTGGAACACATCAAACAGTTTGTGGGGGATGATTACGAAGTCGCTCACGTTCCTGAAGCCGCTCAAAAAGTGTTGAAGCGTTGGGAGGAACGATCTCAACACTACGAAGTGAAGGATAGTTTTAGGTATTGAGTTAGCCTCGGTTTCGTCATCCCGAATTTATTTCGGGAGCTTTGTGAAGTTCGTAATTCAAGTCATAGTCAAGCTTTCAGATCAAAGCCATTTCTTAAGATCCTGAAACAATACTGAATCAAGTTCAGCACATTGTTCTTGATGACATATATATTTTTATATATTCCTTCATGCAAAAACTACTTCAGGAAATACGAGCTTGCACGGTTTGTGAGAAAGACCTTCCACTTGGCCCAAGACCAATAGTCGTTGCGTCTCCATCCAGTAAAATTGCTGTAATTGGTCAGGCGCCCGGCACCGCTGTTCATGAAACAGGAATTCCTTGGGACGATCCCAGTGGAAGGCGTCTCAGGGAGTGGATGGGAATTACGGATGATGTCTTTTACGACCCCAAGAATCTGGCAATTATCCCGATGGGCTTTTGTTATCCGGGCAAAGGAAAATCAGGTGACCTCCCTCCCAGACCTGAATGCGCTCCGCTTTGGCACAAACCTCTGCTCGATTCCATCAAAGAAATAAAGCTCACCCTTTTGATCGGACAGTATGCTCAGAAATATTATCTGAAGGATAAAATGAAAAGAACGCTTACCGAAACTGTTCGTAATTATGATGAATACTTGCCTGAGTTTATGCCTCTGCCCCATCCTTCTCCAAGAAATAATATCTGGCTTAAAAAGAATGAATGGTTTGAAAGCGATCTGGTTCCAAAACTGAAAGGTATTATTTCTTCTGTCCTTTAATTTTTCCAAGTTTTGTTAGGGGTTCTCCAATTATAGCGTGTAATACCGGAAACACTCTCTTTAAATACGTTGCTATGAAAAAATATTCTCTGATCATAATCTCTTTAATTTTTATACTATCTGGTTGCAAAGAACTTGATTCATCCGAAGAAGAAATTATAGATACTATTGAACTCAGTGAATATCTGAATATCCCCGCTTCCGCATATAACTATTCGGACATAGACGTACCTGACTTTTTCGATCTTCAACCAAATACTGAACAAGACAATACTCCAAATGATAATGCTGTGACCGATTGGGGAGCTACTTTAGGTCGTGTTCTTTTTTATGATAAGATTCTTTCATCCAATAACACGATTTCCTGTTCTTCTTGTCATTTGCAGGAATCCAGCTTCTCTGATCCGGACCAATTCAGTGCAGGTTTTGAAGGTGGACTAACAGGACGAAATTCAATGGGAATTTCCAATGCTATGTATTATGAAAACGGTCACTTCTTTTGGGATGAACGAGCTGCTACGTTGGAAGAACAAGTTTTGATGCCGATACAAGATGAAGTTGAAATGGGACTCACTTTAACCGAACTCGTTTCTAAAGTAGGGCAACAACCTTACTATCCCGTTTTATTCGAACAGGTTTATGGTGATAATGAAGTTACTCCTGATCGAATTTCTAAAGCCCTTGCTCAATTTGTCCGTTCTATTGTTTCGTATCAATCAAAATACGATGTGGGCAGAGCTCAGGTAAATAATCCGGATCAGGATTTTCCAAACTATTCAGATCTCGAAAATCTGGGTAAAGATATCTTTTTTGGTGGGCGCGGAGATTGTGCCCAATGCCATACTTCTGATCTGTTTGTTGGTGATGAAGCCAGAAATAACGGCTTAGATGCCGTGCTTACTGATCTCGGTCTTGGAGCGGTAACCGGAAATGCTAATGATAACGGAAAATTCAAAGTAGGCTCGTTACGTAACATCGAGTTAACAGCACCTTACATGCACGACGGAAGATTTGAAACCCTGGAAGAAGTTATTGATCATTACAATTCAGGTGTGCAAGCCAGCGCTACTCTTGATAACAGACTGGAACAACGAAATTCGAATACCCCCCGCAGACTAAATCTATCCGATCAGGAAAAAGAAGCACTAGTTGCTTTTATGAAAACATTAACGGATCAGGAACTCGTATCAGATGAAAAATTCAGTTCTCCCTTCAAAGAAAATTAGAGAGCAGATGTTTCCCACAATCATAGGTAGTCATTGGAAAATGGCTGCCTATTTTTTTTCCTGTTAATTAGTTAATCTTGCAGACTAATTTAGACAAGAAACTTATGAACCTAATTGAAGAGTACAATTTAAATACAAAAGCTTTCGTACATTTTATAAAGGAAATAGCTGATGACGATTTTAATAAAAAACCTGAGCAAAATACATGGTCAGCAGCTGAAAATGTAGAGCATATTATCCGGTCAGAATTCGGAACTGCACGTTTGTTTAACTCAGATACTAAAAAAGAACCTAACAGAGATAGCGAATCCAAGATCAAGGAAATAAAAACCCGGTTTACCGATAGATCCAAAAAACTACAGGCTTTTGGTGTTGTACTTCCAACAGATGGAAAGAAAAACAAAGAAGAACTTATTGCAAAGTTTCTCAAATCCAGAGAAATGGTAATACAACTCATCAAGGAACAAGATCCGGATGAAGTATGCATGAAGTTCGAACATCCCTTGTTTGGATATATGACAAGAAAGGAATGGATTCATTTCAACATTGTTCATGCCAATCGGCATATTCACCAAATTGAAGCATTACTTACTTCTTTAAACAAAATATAATTTTCCAAATTTTTAATTTCATTATTAAGCTTTATCCTTGTTTAATACGTTGAGAAATAAAAAATAACTAATGAGATTTTTTTCGGTAGTACTTACACTTTTTGTACTAATTCCCTTGTCTACTTTCGGTCAGGATTTACTCCGTACCAATATTACTTTCGAGAGTGGTCGTTTTACACTTCACGGAGAGCTACTTCTTCCACAGAATGCCGATAGTGTTCCAATGATTATTTTTCTGGTAGGTTCCGGCGAGAACTCTTCTCATCGCACTATTTATAAAGACTTTGTTGAAAAGAATCTGGAAGCGCTTTTTATAGAAGAAGGGTACGGAATTTTATATTTCGACAAACGTGGAGTGGGAGACTCCGAAGGAAGGTGGCAACGATCCAATATATATGACAGAGCTGATGACGCAAAGGCTGCAATCGACTATTTAAAAACAATAAATAGTGTAGATCCTTCCCGCATCGGGGTATTTGGGCACAGTCAGGGTGGCTGGGTTGCTCAAGTTGTAGGCTCTCTTTACAGAAACGATGTTAAAGCGATTGCTTCCATTGCAGGCCCTGTATACGATGCTGAACTTCATCTTACCAATATCTATAACAGTGAATTTTTATGTGAAGGAGAAACCAAGGAGAAAGCTTTTGAAAAAGCATCTAAAAAAGCTCAATCAGATATCAATTGGGTCTCCGTATTTCCATTAAAGAAAGCATGGAGACAGCTAAAGGAAATTTCTGATTTTGATCCTGCCAATGATCTTCGACGAATTACTGATCCGGCTCTTTTTGTTTTTGCATCAAACGATCATATGGTGTACCCGGGCTGGGCTCTTACTACTTTAAATGAAACTTTTCCTGATGGAGTACCTGATAACTTTACACTTTCAGTAATCCCCGGAGCAAATCACGACTTAAAAAATGCCGGCATGTGTGCTTCAAAAGAAGAAGCCGAGGAAGCAATGTATTCAGAGTACTTTCAAACTACCTTCAAATCATGGGTTTTAAACAATTTGTAAGCTCTTTATTTGGTTTGAATTAGAAGTTCTCTCTAGAAAAATATTGTATCACTCATTCGAATTCACTTTTCCCTAATCCTATACCGGAACTTTCATTATCAATATTATATTGTCAGCAATAAGTAACGGGTTATGATTAGTATTAATATAAGGGAAGAAAAAGCTTCCGATTATGAAGCAGTCAAAAAGGTACTGCTCGATGCTTTTGAAACTTCTGAAGAAGCTGAGTTGGTCGAGCGAATCCGTTCGAGTAAATTCTATGTCCCTGAACTTTCATTAGTTGCTGTTCACAAGAAAAAGATAGTTGGACATATTCTGTTTTCTGAAATTGAAATTCAATCAAACAAAACTACTTATAAAACATTAGCATTAGCTCCGGTTTCTGTTGCTCAAAAATTTCAGCGGAATGGAATTGGAGCAAAACTTATAATGAGTGGACTGGAAAAAGCTACTGATCTGGGGTTTGATTCGGTGATCTTACTTGGGCACGCTGACTACTACCCGCGGTTTGGATTCGAACCAACTTCAACATGGGAAATAAGCCCTCCTTTTGATGTTCCCGTAGAAAATTTTATGGGCATCGAGCTTGTGCCTAAAGGATTACATAAAAAAAGCGGAACTGTTAAATATCCTACTATCTGGCAATTATAAGTATGCTATCATTTTCATACATTCTGGTATGAAAAATCCCAAAATATCTGTTATTCAAGCAACCCCTGCTCTTTTTGACCTAGAAAACTCCATTAAAAAAATGGCCACTCTGGTAGAAAAATCAGCAAAAGAAAATCCGGATCTTATTTTATTTCCGGAAGCTTTTTTACCCGGATATCCTCGTGGGCTTACTTTCGGAACTAAGATCGGTGACAGAAGCGAAGTCGGTAGAGAAACCTGGCTCATGTTTTGGGAAAATTCTATTTCTGTTCCGGGAAAGTATTGTGATGTAATTTCCGAACTGGCAAAAAAATTCAGTGTATGGATCGTTGTAGGTGTAATTGAACGTGGTGAATCCGGGTCTTTGTACTGCACAACTCTATATTTTAATGATATAGGAATACTGGTTGGTAAGCATCGAAAACTTAAACCAACTGCTGCAGAACGGATTATATGGGGTGAAGGTGATGGTTCTGATCTTGACGTTTATAAAAGTGATTTTGGATTCATCAGTGGCTTGATATGTTGGGAAAATTACATGCCTTTGGCACGAACTTATCTTTATGAACAAGGTGTACAAATTTATCTGGCTCCCACTGCTGATCAAAGACAAAATTGGCAACATACTTTAAAGCATATAGCCATTGAAGGACGGTGCTTTGTTCTGGGTTGTAATCAGTACGTTGAACGAAATGACTACCCTGAACTGCCTGGAGAAAATATATCCTCATTTGATGAAGTTATGAGCAGAGGTGGTAGCGTTATAATTGACCCTCTTGGAAACACTATTGCAGGTCCTCTTTGGGATTGTGAAGGAATACTTACAGTTGAACTTGATATGAAATTAATTGCTAAATCGAAGCTAGATTTTGACTCTGTAGGACACTACGCCCGCAACGATGTATTTACTTTAACTAAACATAAATAGTCCTAACTAAATGTCACTTTTACTAATTGCCCCAAACAGAGACTTAGCACCACTATCAGAAGAACTTCAAAAACTTGATCACAACCTTGATGTTGATATTTGGCCAAAAGTAGAAAACAAAGACCGTGTCACCTTTGCTGTTGCATGGAATCATCCTAAAAATGTACTAGGAAATTACCCGAATTTGAAGGCGGTCTCATCACTTGGAGCGGGAGTAAACCACTTGCTTGACGATGAAAGTATATCAGAGAACATTAATTTATCCCGGCTTATTACGCCTTCTTTAAAAGAAGAAATGGGCGAATATGTACTCCAAGCGGTTTTATCATATCGCCATCACACAGCTCGATATGTGGATCAAAAAAGAGAAGCATATTGGGATAAACACACCTTGATTCATAAAAAAGATTCTGTAGTTGGTATTATGGGACTTGGTGAAATGGGATTATCTGTAGCTAAGGTTTTACTGAAAAACGGATATTCAGTGAATGCATGGTCTCGTTCAAAAAAGAACGTTGAAGGCATAAATTCTTTCGTTGAGAATGAACTTGATACATTTTTAAACGAAACAAATATTTTGGTCTGCCTACTTCCATTTACAGATAAAACCCAAGGGATTTTGAACCTTGAGCTTTTTAAAAAGCTAAGAAACCCTGCATATTTGATAAATGTAGGACGGGGCCAACATTTAATTGAAGAAGATTTGATCTACGCCATTGACACTGGTCTTTTATCAGGTGCGTGGTTGGATGTGTTTGAAGAAGAACCATTGCCTTCAAATCACCTTTTTTGGAATCGCCCTAAGATAATGATCACCCCACATATTGCCGCCGTTACGGATCCAAAAGAAGCGGCTAAACAGATTCTTGAAAATTATAAAAGAAGTTTGTCAGGTATGGAGTTAATTAATTCTATTGAAAGGAAAAAAGGATATTAGAAAATTAATTTTACTAAGGAATAACCCAACCAAACAAAAATAAGGCCTATCAAAACTTGTCCTCCCGAGTTTACCAAACCGAGTAAAAATTCCCCCTCTTTAAATAATTGGTAGGAGTCATTTGCAAAAGTAGAAAATGTTGTAAATCCACCTAAGATTCCAACGAATACAAAAAGTCTCAGTTCTTCATTTCCCCAGTTTTTGATAGCAAAAAGAGCAATTAGAAAACCAATCAAAAAGCATCCGATAATGTTTACAAAAGTTGTACCGTAGGGGTACGTTGATAAGGGGAATTTAGCCTGAACCAGTTCTGAAAGCACATAACGTGAAGAAGCTCCGAGGAAGCCTCCTGCTCCAACCATACATATTTTAAGGAGATCTACTTGCACTTAAACTTTTACAGAGTGAATCCAATTATGTCTGTCTTCGATGGTTCCGTACTGAATTCCTGTAATTTCATCGTACAGACGTTTTGCAAAATCCCCTATAGAGCCAATGCCTATATTTATTTTCTTACCCTCATGATGAATCAAACCAACCGGAGAAATAACCGCAGCAGTTCCCGAACCGAATACTTCTTTTAATGTTCCATTGTCTGAAGCCTCGAAAACTTCATCTATAGTAATTCGTCTTTCTTCAACTTTATATCCCCATTCTTCTGCAAGAGTAAGAACGGAACGTCTCGTAATTCCACCGAGTATTGAACCAGTAAGCTTAGGAGTTACTAAAGTATCCCCAATTAGAAAATGGATATTCATGGTTCCAACTTCTTCTATGTACTTATGTTCTTTTGCATCAAGCCAAAGTACTTGTGTATATCCGTCTTCTTTTGCTTTTTTGGCGGGCAGAAAGCTAGCTGCGTAGTTACCTGCGGTTTTTACCTCACCTGTTCCACCAACAACTGCTCTTACGTATTCTTTGGTTGTAGTCAATGATACCGGATTAAATCCTTCATCATAATATGCCCCTACCGGAGAAGTAATTATATAATAACTAAATTTCGAGGAAGACCTTGCTGCTAACAGGTCGTCTGAAGCGAAAATAAAAGGACGAATATAAAGAGCAGATTGCTCTAGTCTTGGAACGAACTTGTTATCCAATTTTAGCAGTTCTTCCAACGCGGTGATAAATATTTCGTAGCTAGTTTCAGGAATTCCCATTCTTCGGGAAGAAAAATTCATTCTTTCGAAGTGATCTTTTGGTCGATAAATATTAATGGTTTCATCGTCCTTATAAAAAGCTTTCATTCCTTCAAAAACAGCTTGCCCGTAATGCAGAGTATTCAAAGCCGGTGTGATTTGAATAGGACCGAAAGGTTTTATTGCCGGCTCTTTCCATGTACCATTTTCAAATTCCATAACGAACATATGATCTGAAAACTTCTTGCCAAACATAAGATTATTGAAATCTACCTCATGTAGTCTGCTGTTCTCGTTAGGAATAATATTTATTTTTGTTTGTGTCATTAAATCGTTCATAGTAAATACAAAATACTAGCTTTCTTGTTAAGGTAAAGCAGAAATACTTTAATTTTTTGTTTCTTTATCCGGTACTCTGCATAGCTGAAGCTATTCCGTTGATATTTAGGAAAATCACTTCAGTCAATTCATTTTTCTCAAGTTCACTATCGGCTTTTTTCCATCTTTTCAACAATTCTACTTGCAGAAAATTGAGCGGATATGTGAATGGGTTTCTAAACTTAATCGATTTTTGAATAACGGGATTATGATCTAAAAAATTCTGAATTTCTACGATCCTGGTTATACTACCTTTCGCCTTCTGGTATTCCTTAACTATTTGCTCGTGAAACTTTTGTTCCTGCTTATTATAGACCGCAGCCGTTTTTAAATGCGTTCTAGCCAGCTCACGTTGACTATTATTGAGAACTGTTCTAAAAAACACCCATTCGTTAAACCATTTTTTAAAGATCTTTTCATTTTTATCTGAATTGGATAACATTTCATTTAGAGCTTCTCCAACCCCAAACCAACCCGGAATATTATATCGCACTTGAGTCCATGCAAAGCCCCAAGGAATTGCCCTCAGGTTTTCGAATTCCATTTTCCCCGAACCACCTCTCGATACCGGTCTGGAAGCGATTGGAAGCTTACCAATATGCTCGATTGGGGTAATATCAGAATACCAACCCCAGAACAAGTCGTCATCTATTAGATCTCGGTATTTTTTCATGCTTATCTGTGAGAGTTCTTCCATTAACTCTTTTTCTCCCGAAGCTTCTAAATAACCTGTTTCTTTTTTTTGAGCTACAGTTACATGAATCATTGCATGAACTATTTGCTCCAAATGACGATGAGCTATTTCTGGTAACGAATATCTGAAAGAAAGAACCTCACCTTGTTCAGTAAATCTTATTCTACCATTGTTACTTACTGCAGGCATGGCCATAATAGCTTTGTTAGATTGCCCTCCTCCTCTTCCTATTGTTCCACCTCTACCATGAAATAATCTGAAATCAACATTAAACTTTCTACAAACGCTGCCAAGATCAAATTGAGCTTTATCTAATGCCCAGTTAGCCATCCAGTATCCACCGTCTTTATTACTATCGGAATAACCCAACATTATTTCCTGAAAATTCCCTCTGGCTGCTACTTGTTTCCCAAATACTTCATCATCAAACATTTGCGCCATTAATGAGCTACTTGCTTCAAGATCTTCAATGGTTTCAAATAGTGGGACTATATCCAGCTTGGTTTGTACTTCACCTTCGCGATAACTCCAAAGCCCTATCTCTTTTGCCAGAATCATGACTTCGAGCATGTCACTTACGCCATGCGTCATACTAATGATATAACCTCCAAACGAGTCCTTGTCTAAAAGCAACATATCTTTGATCTCTTCAAAAACGGAAAGTACTTTTTCTGAAACTTCAGAGCGCTCGCTTTCATTGGTACTCAATGGTCTTGGATTCTTTAGCTCTCTTGAGAGTAATTCGATCTTTTCATCTTCACTAAGAGATGAATAATTCTTATGAACTTCAGCTTTTGAAAACAATTCTTCAATAGTTTCCTCGTGCAATCTGCTGTGTTGTCTTACGTCTAGAGCATTCAAATGAAATCCGAACGTTAACGCACGATCTATCAAATTCCGAAGTTTTCCTTGTTCCGCAAGATCTTTTAGTCCGTATTCTGTAAGGCTGTTTTTTATCAACATTAAGTCATTCAAAAAATCAGCCGCATCATAATCTTTTGCCAATTTCAAAATCTCTGGCTTCTCTGCATCAAGAACATCAATCTGTCTTTGTACCTTCTGCATCATATGCGTCACTTTTCGACGGTACGGTTCTCGCTGATAGCGCCTTTCATAAATATCCGGAAGTGGGTTTGATGTTTCTTCTTCTTTTAAAGAAGATTTTAATTCTGCAGAAATATCAATTTCTTTGTAAGAAATGCTCAAATACCTTCTTAAAAGATTAAGTTCTTCCATGTATTTTGAAAGCACTGTTCTTCTTTGTTCCAAAATTGTTTGCCATGTTACAGAAGATGTCACATTCGGATTTCCATCTCTGTCACTGCCAATCCATGAACGATATTTTAATATATTCGGAATCTCCTGAGATTTCCCGTAATACGTTTCCATTGCAATCCGAATGTCATTATATATAGTTGGAATAGCATCCCAAATGGTTGTGGTAAAGTAGTACATACCGTTCTCTACCTCATCCTCTACCGACATTCGTTCTGCACGTACTTCATCCGTCAATTGCAGCAGGCGAAGTTGATTTGCTATATCTTTTTTAAGCAACTTTGTCTCATCAGCAGTGAGAACATCATTTCCTAAACTGTTTATCATAGAAGTGATCTGGTGTTGCTTAGTTAAGATACTCCTTCTCTGTGCTTCTGTTGGATGCGCCGTAATGGTGGGCTGGATGTCGATCTGTTCAAAAACCTCGAGAACCTCATCATAAGTATAACCTTCTTTTTTTAAGGCAAATACTGCTTCAGCTATACTTTCATTTCTTGGACTTTCTTTTGTTTCCTTAAATTCTCTTTCCCTATTTATTCTGCTTATTTCATGTTGTTCTAATGAATTAACCAAGTGAAAAAAAGTGGTGTACATTCGTAGAATTTCCTTTGAGTCTTTCAGCTCCAATTCAGCGAGGTAACTTTCAATTTTATCTTTAGCGCTACCATCTTCACCTTCTAATGCTGATTTTGCAAGCTTTGGCAACTTTCCAAGGGTATTTACAAATTCTTCTCCGAATTGGTCTAACGCTAGTTCCTCCAAAAATTCGGTAAGTATATTTATTTGATTAGCAAGATTTTCGTTTATTCCACTTTCCTTAGCCAGTTCCTGAACAGTATCTTTCCAGCGCATTAAATTAATTTTGATTATTGTGAGTGAGTTTGAGTGCTCTAAAATAACTAATAATTCTCGAAGCTAGTAAATTCAATCAAAGATTTATGGATGACAAGATAAGATGTGAGTGGACAAGGGGTCTATTTGAAGAATATGTAGCTTATCATGACGAAGAATGGGGTGTTCCGGTCCATAATGATCGAACACATTTTGAGTTTTTGATACTAGAAGGAGCCCAGGCAGGTTTAAGTTGGGCAACAGTTCTCAAAAAAAGAGAAGGCTACCGGAAATCCTTTGCATATTTTGATCCTGAAAAAGTTGCTTTATTTGATGAAGAAAAGATTCAGGAATTGCTTCAGTTTGAAGGAATTATCAGAAATAAACTGAAGGTGAGAAGCGCTGTCACCAACGCTCAAAAATTTCTTGAAATACAAAAAGAATTTGGGAGTTTCGATAACTATATCTGGCCATTTGTTGGTGGCAAACCTATCGTAAACAATTGGACAAAAACGAGAGAAATTCCTGCTACTTCTCCAGAATCTGATGCACTAAGTAAAGACTTAAAAAAGCGTGGATTTAAATTTGTGGGAAGCACCATTATGTACGCTCACATGCAAGCTTGTGGATTGGTGAATGACCACACCGTTGATTGTTTTTGCAGAAAGTAAGAATCAGGAATAAGTAAATAGGGGAATTAGGAATAGCTTTTAGACGCTTATTCCTGATACAATAATTTTAATTCTTAATTCCTTTCCCTTTAAGCCATGGATCAACTGCATCATTGATATATTGAACTACAAGTCCTTCTTTTTCCAAAAGTGCTGATGCCGCTGCTGCACGCGCACCCGATTTACAATGGACCAAAACTGGTTTGTCAGTCGGAATCTCTTCAAAACGATCCACCAGTCTTGTATGTGAAATATTTAACGCTTGAGGATGGTGCCCCTCATCAAATTCAGAGCTTTTTCGTACATCTAACAGATTAAACTCGCCGGTTGGCATTAACGCATCTATTTTTTCAAAATTGATAGTTTCAGTAGAAAATAAAGTACCGCCCTGGCTTTTAAATTCAACAAGTTCTTCCGGTGTAGCATATCCTTTTATGTTATCCAACCCAATTCTGATAAGATCAAGAACAGCTTCATCAACGCTGGTTTCATCAATGATCAAGTAAATATCTTCGTCATCAGAAACATACGATCCGACTATAGTATTGAATGTTTTGTTGAAGGGAGCGTACAAAGAACCTTGGATATGCCCATTCATAAATTTCATTCTGTCCGTTCTTGTATCAACTATAACAGCATTGGATGTTCTAGTCTCTCCGATCATACTCTGTATACTTTTCTTTTTTGGAGCCGGAATTTTTCCCAGGACCTTCGGCCCTTTTTTGTTATCTCTTTTCATTCTTGCAAAATATAACGGTGGTTCAGGCTGTCCATCTAAAATATACTCTACAAAATCCTTTTCTGAGATAGCGGCTTTTATGGAACCATTGAATCTTTGCTCATATCCAACTGTAGATTCAGGAACAGCCCCTAATGCCTTTCCGCAAGCACTTCCTGCTCCATGTCCCGGCCAAAGCTGCAAATATTCCGGCATAGTCTTAAATTTCTCGATCGACTTGTATAAAGTCTTCGCAGATTCATCCATCGCTCCTACCTCTCCTGCTGCTGTTTCAAGTAAATCGGGTCTGCCCACATCACCTACAAAAACAAAATCTCCGGAAAGTAATCCCATTGGTTCATCAGTAGTAGCACCATCAGTTACCAGAAAACTTATGTGTTCGGGTGTATGACCGGGACTGAAAACCGTTGTAAACTTTATATTTCCAATATTGAACTCGTCTGTGTCCTTCAATAGTTGGTGATCGTAATCACTTCCAATTACCCATTCATATTTCCAATCTTTATCCCCTTCGTCAGAAACCAGGATCTTAACTCCATTTTCTGCCAGCTCTCTTAATCCCGATAAATAATCAGCATGAATATGAGTTTCTGTAGCTGCAACAATTTTAAGCTTATTTTTGGATGCAATTTTTTGATAGCGATCAATATCTCTCATTGGATCTACTATAATAGCTTCGCCTGATTTTTGACAGCCGATTAAATAGGCGTATTGCGCTAATTTTTCTTCAAAAATTTGTTGGAAGAACATGAGTTAGGATAAAAGTTCAAATTTCAGATAAAATAACAAGAAAACAGGTAACTAAAGAAATGTAATTCCCGTATTAATTTTGCTAACAAAATCTTTTGATTTTGACTTAAAATCAGTCATTTTAAAGAGCCTCTATCTTACAATCTAAATTATTATTAAATATACCGTAATGCGTTTATATAAATCAATTCGAGGGCTTCTTTGTTCGATTCTTCTTTCCGTGATGATCGGCCATCAAGCAAGTGCTCAAAACCTCGCAGAGTTTGAGAAAAAAGTAACTGAATTCACATTAGATAATGGACTTCACTTTATAATCATTGAGCGGCATGAAGCTCCTGTAGCCAGCTTTTATACCCATGTAAATGTTGGTGGAGCGGATGAACCGGTTGGTAATACCGGAATAGCTCACATTTTCGAACACATGGCATTTAAAGGTACTAAGTACATTGGCACCACTAACTGGGATGAAGAGAAAAAAGTAATTGCCGAAATGGATGAAACTTATAAAGCCTGGTTGCAGGAAAAGTTTAGTTCTAATCCGGATGAAAATATACTATCTGAAAAATGGGCAAAATTTGAGGAGTTGCAGGAAAAAGCAAAAACCTTTGTTGTAAATAATGAATTCTCTGAGATCATACAAAATAATGGTGGTACCGGATTAAACGCCTCTACAGGCTCTGACCTCACAAATTACTATTACAGCCTTCCTTCCAATAAAGCAGAACTTTGGTTTAATTTGGAAGCGGATCGTTTTAAAAATCCTACTTACCGAGAATTTTATGTTGAAAAGGAAGTGGTTCGCGAAGAGAGAAGAATGCGAATCGAATCCAATCCTATCGGCCGTTTAATTGAAGAGTTTGTAGCTGTGGCGTTTACCGCTCACCCTTATGGTCGCCCGGTTGTTGGCTGGAACTCAGACATCACTGCAACTACTATTGAAGATGCACGTGATTTTTATGATAAATATTATGTTCCAAGTAATATCACTATTGCTATTGCAGGTGATGTGGATCCGAAAAGAATGAAGAAACTAGCCGAAGAATACTTTGGTGACTTCAGAGGAAAAGGAAAAGTTGCCCCCCCGGTTACCACTGTAGAGCCAACCCAACGTGGTGAGCGAAGGTTTACCATAGAAGGAAATTCCCAACCTATTATGCTTATAGGATATCATGGAGTTTCTGATACACATGAGGATTTTGAAGCACTTTCATTGCTTGGAAATATAATTTCAAGTGGCAGGACTTCAGTGTTATACCAAAAACTTGTTGAAGAAGAGAAACTTGCCTTACAGGTTGCTGCATTCAATGGTTTTCCGGGAACTAGATTTGGTTCACTGTTCTTAACTCTTGCAGTACCTAATCAGGGAGTAGAACTGGATACTTTAGAGCAACGAATTTATGATGAAATTGAAATCGTAAAAGGCGGTTCGATAACTCAGGAAGAATTAGACAGAGCTCGTACCAATATTAGAGCCGGGATCATCAGAGGATTAGCAAATAATACAGGATTAGCCCTCAATTTCGCATCTACTTACATGACAAAAGGAGACTGGCGGGATGTATTCTTACAGTTGGAAAGGTATAATGCAGTTACTTTAGAAGATCTTCAAAGAGTAGCTAATCAATATCTTATCAAACAGACAAGAACCGTTGGTGCAACTGTTAAAACTGATTCCTAATCTTACAAAAAGAGTTTAAAACAATGAATATTATTATGAAACGTACACTATTATTTTCGATGCTGATGATGTTTGCAGTTAGTGCAGTTGCTCAAAAGCGATATGATGAGATCAAGTACCCTAAACTTAATGAATTTAAAAAAGCCAATGTTGAAGAATTTCAACTGGATAACGGAATTAAATTCTATTTAGTTGAAGATAAAGAATTACCACTTATCAGGGTTTCTGCTACAATAAGAACCGGAAGTCTGCAAGATCCTGAAGGAAAAGAAGGTCTTGCCAGTATGACCGGAGAATTAATGCGGGAAGGTGGTTCTGTAAACTACCCAGCAGATAAACTTAATGTCTTGTTAGAAGACAAAGCCGCTTTTATGAGTACTTTTATCGGTCAAGGATCGGGAAGTGCTTCAATGAATATCCTGAAGGAAGATTTTGACGAACTCCTACCTGTTTTTGTTGATCTGGTACAAAACCCGCTCTTTCCGGAAGATAAAATTGAACTGTCGAAAACCCAGCGTAAAAGTGGAATATCCCGAAGAAATGATGATCAGGCAAGTATCGCTAACAGAGAGTACAGTAAATTGATCTATGGGGAAAATTCACCATTAACACGACAAATTGAATATGCTACTCTTGATGCGATTTCCAGAGAAGATATCGTGGCTTTCCATAAAGAAGCCTTTGTTGGCAACAACATGACTTTTGGTGTTATTGGCGACTTTGATACCAAAGAAATGAAGAAAAAACTGGAAGAAGCTTTTGGAAGTTTACCTGCCGGAACAGAAAACAACCTTATCTATCCTGAAATAAATTACAGTTTCCCATCAACCGTTAATTTCATTAACAAATCTGATGTTAACCAAAGCTATGTACTGGTAGGTCATATTGGTGGATTGAGAGAGAATCCTGATTATGCAAAAATTCAGATGATGAATCAGATTCTTGGTGGTGGTTTTGCAGGACGTTTATTTCAGACCGTCCGAACTGATCTTGGTCTTGCTTACGCTGTTGGTGGTGGATATGGAAGTAATATCAATTACCCCGGAACATTTTCTCTGTTTGTAATGACAAAAAGTTCAACTACAGCTCAGGCTATTGATGCATTGATCGCTGAAGTAGAAAAAATGCAAACAAATCCCGTTACCAAAAAAGAACTGGAAGATGCCAGAGACCGATTTCTAAATTCTTTAGTATTCAGATACGATAGTAAGCAGAAAATTCTGAACGAAAGAATCAGTAACGAATACAACGGTCTTTCAAAAGATGCTTTTGATAAATATGTAGAAGACCTTAAAAAAGTAACTGTTTCCGATATCCAGCAAGTTGCTAAAGAATATCTGAACCCTGATAAAGTACAGATTCTTGTGGTAGGTAATGCTGAAGAAGTAGGTGATCAATTACAGAAATACGGAAACGTGAATGAAATTGATATAACCATTCCGACACCAAAATCTGATAAAGCAGAAGTAACAGGTGATGCTGCAAAAGGAAAAGAATGGCTTGGAAAAATGGCTGATGCTGTAATTGAACCAAGAACTAATCTGGAAACAATCACAACAGTAAGTACTATTGATCAGGCAACGCCGTCGGGCACTATGTCAATCAAGAATACTGCATCCATTTCGTATACTGATTATAGTATTGATGCTACTCTTGAAACTCCACAGGGAAGTATGAAAATGATGGTTGAAAATGGAGCCGGCAAAATGATAATGATGGGACAGGAACAAGCATTGCCATCTGCAATGACCAAGCCTATGGTTGATGATGTTAAAAACAGTTACATAAATGTAGCACTGAATGCAGATAAGCTAAATGCTGAGTATTTAGGTATGGAACAAATGAATGGAGAAAATTTCATAGTCCTTAAAGTACAATCAGCAAGCACCGTAACTTTCTTACTGGATCCTGCCACAGCGTTACCCGCTTTTTCAAAAGTAAGTTCATTTAATCCACAAATGGGTAAGGAAGTTGAAACTATCACTTCATATTCTGATTGGAAAGTTACTAATGGAGTGGCTTATGCTTTTGCTCAAGAAACGAAGACAGATGGGCAGGTTACTTCAAGCTCAACAGTTGAGTCGGTAGAAATTAATTAATCTGTTAACATTCTAAGCCCGATTCTGTAAAAAGAATCGGGCTTTTTTTGTGCTTTATAGTTCAAACTATATATTATACAGCAAATAATTATCTAACTATGAAAAACTGGGATAACGAGTATCCAAAGTCATCGGAATACGCTCACTTTTATTCTTCCTATGTCAATAATGTACCTAAGGAGAATGTGATCTCACTATTAAATTCCCAAATGCATGAGTTTTATACTATTGCAAATGCCATTCGGGGAGACAAAGCATTAACTCCTTATGCCGATGGAAAATGGACATTAAAACAGATGATCGGTCATATGATAGAAACGGAACGGGTGTTTGCCTATCGTGCACTTTCAATCAGCCGAGCCGATAAAACACCGCTTCCGGGAATGGATCAGGATGAATGGATGAAAGATTCTAATTATAATTCAAGATCTGTTGCTAATCTTTGTAACGAATACTTAGCCGTTCGTACTTCTACTATTCATTTATTTCAAAATATGACTCCCAAAATGATCAACAGGAGAGGCATTGCCAGCGAATTTGAGTTTAGTGTAAGAGCTCTGGCGTTTATAATAGCCGGACATGAATTGCATCATCTGGATATTATTCGTGAAAACTATTTGAAGGAATAATATTAAATTGATAAAGCTTCCTTCTTGCCTACTTCAATAATTTTCTGAACTAATTTCTGTTCATCACAAATTTCATGTAACTGAACTACCTTCCCGTTTTTGATCCAGTCTCTCAACTGATCTACAAAATCAGGTTTGATGTCATAAATAGCTCTTGCTCCCATCTCTTCAAGAGCAACCGCATTACAAATTTGCTCATATTGGTTTTTTATCGGGATCACTAATAATTTTTTCCCTAAATACATAGCTTCTGAAGGTCCTTCGAACCCAGCTGAACATAATAACCCTAAAGCACTTTCAAAGCTTTTAAGAAAGGTCTCGTTACCGACTGGGTTTACTTTAACGTTGTTTCGAACATACGCGGTATCACAGGTTGGAGAAAATATTTCCCATTCCACTTCCCTGATCTGGCTGAATAAAGTTACCAAAGTCTCATGATCAAATGCCGGAAGATAAACCGTAATATGTCCTTCTATCTTAGGATTAAGTTCCTTGATTAGCGGCCTGAGAATCGGCGGTTCAATAAAATCATCATATCTCTTGTAATGTGTTCCAATAGCTACATCACAGGGAGCAAAGTGTTTTATAACTCCTTCTGCAACTTTTGATCTTTTTGATGGTCGTGGAGTTTTTTCCGAAAGAAACGCTGCCTGATGACTTAAACCAAGACATTGAACATCAGATTTTTGTGCTGCCCAAGCGGTTACAGGTTCGAAATCAGAGATCACAAAATCGTACTCATGAACCGGAATTGCTTGCATATCTTTTATAAAGCGAACCGGTTTAAGTGCCAGAGCTGTTTCTAAAATATCAACAGCTCCTTTGCTGTCATAAGAAAGACTGATCCCTCTTTTTTTAAATGCGATCCTTCCATCCAGCTCAAGGTTGAAATTATAACCACTGATAAGAACGTCAACCTCTGCCATTTCTCTCAGCAAAGGAATTACAACTTTTGCTCTGCTTATGTGGCCATGTCCGGTTCCTTGTACTCCGTAAAGAATTCTCATCCTAGCATTACTTTATTTTCGTGCATATTGTTATTAAATATTTGATTTATTCTGGGCGGATCTTTCATCAAAATATCTTCTTCATATCTATATAAACTCCATTCTTCCCCATCGTACTCAAGTGCTGTTAAATTCTCTATCCAGTCTCCTGAATTGAGATAGATCACCGATCCTTTTTCATTTTCAAATCCTCTGATCTTTGGTTGATGAATATGTCCGCAAACCACGTAATCATAGCCTTCATCTATGGCCAATTCCATTGCGGTAACTTCAAAATCATCAATAAAGCTCACAGCAGTTTTTACACTGTCTTTGATCTTTTTTGACAAAGATAATTTCCCATAGCCGAGTTTATACGAGATATTATTTGCCCATCTGTTTAACAAGATCAAAAATTCATACCCATGGCCGCCAAGTTTTGCGATCCATTTCGAGTATTTCATGGTTACATCAAAGATATCTCCGTGGAAAAACCATACTTTTTCTCCGTTTAATTCAAGAACCAGTTTATCTCTGATAAAAAGAGGACCGAGTTGAAGACTCGATATTTTCCGTAGAGTCTCATCATGATTACCGGTCAGGTAGTAGATATCCACACTGTTTGTCATCATAGTGATGAGCGTCCTTATCACATGCATATGAGCTTCAGGCCAGTAATATTTTCTGAAATTCCACATATCAATGAAATCTCCATTCAGAATTACACGTTTGGGACTTATGGAATTCAAATACTGACTTAATTCTATAGCATGACAGCCAATAGTTCCAAGGTGTACGTCAGATATAACAACTGTATCCAGACTTCTCTTCATAGTATTGTAGATGAGTTTTCTATAAAGAAAGAAAAGTTATGTTACCTGCTTATTGATTGCTTGTAACCATTTGGTAATGTGCTTGTTATTAAATTATTACTAACGGGTTTACTTTACTTTCTTCAAAAAGTGAGGAGGTCATCTCGCGGCGTATGCCCGAGATCCGGATTGGTTTAAAAAGGACATACTTTAAATAACAATCCGGATTCCTGCCTTCGCAGGAATGATCGAAATTGAGTTTTTACCAAGATCGGGTGCTAACAACACAGCCCGAAATTAACCGCCGGGCGTGAACGCCCTACTAGCATAAATTTCGTTGCGTGATTTAAACCAGCAGATCCTTCAGGTTCTGCGGTTTATGTAATTGCCCGCTTTCATTCGCTGTGGGATAAATCCCTGACTGGTGTACCTGAGCAAATCTAAATCGCATTCAGTGTTCAGAATCAAGTTCACCAGAGAGGACTTTAGTCCGAACAACAACAAAGCTCAGTTTGCTGACCCACCCCCGTCCCCTCCCTAAGATTAGGGAGGGGCGCTCCTTATGTCCACAAAGATTCAGATGAGCCAGAAATAATTTTCAAAAGCAAAGTCATCTCGCGGCGAATGCCCGAGATCCGGATTGGTTTAAAAAGGACATACTTTAAATAACAATCCGGATTCCTGCCTCCGCAGGAATGACCTATATCTTCCCTCTAAAAGCCCTCCAAAAGAAAATCTCCATCTCTTTTGAATCTTGAAGCTTTATTTTGCTTATTGATACTAAATTCTAAACTCATACCATTAATATGTCAGATTCAGAAGAAAAGAAGATCGTTCATGTTCATTTACCTGATGATGAACCTTTTAAAACAACGCTTACTGCTGGAAAGCACGAGATCATTTCAGATGAGCCATCAAGTGTGGAAGGCGGACAAGATCAAGGGCCCGATCCATATGATCTTTTGCTAATGAGTTTGGGTACTTGTACTGCTATGACCATGAAAATGTATGCCCGCGGAAAAAAATGGCCGGTTGAAGATATTTTCATCGAAATGAGACATAACAAACGTCATGCTGAGGATTGTGCCGATTGTGAAAGTTCGTCTTCAAAAATTGATACTATTGAAAAAGAACTCATCATTAAAGGTGATCTATCACAAGAACAGCTTGATAAATTATTAGACATCTCAAAAAAATGTCCTGTTCACAGAACACTGATGAGTGAAATTAAAATAAACACTTCTTTATCAGAATAAGAACGGTATTAAGTTATCAGTTGTAGATCTCATGTAATTCGTTGGTGGGTTTTGACGCTAAAACATATAGGCTCATCCCTGTATAAGTTAGATAATTCACTTACAAAAATTGACTTGTTTATAATTCTGACTATTTCAGAAAAGCTTCCAACTACACCGACCTTTAGAATTATTGGCGAGACAAGAACGCAATGAAATCGACGGCTCCGAAGGAGCAATCATTACAC
>TARA_R100000541_G_scaffold50721_4_pt1 | contig 35941 bp, 34 predicted proteins | sample TARA_R100000541 | Tara Oceans TARA_R100000541 (sample SAMEA2621416) | marine metagenome | biome: marine biome (ENVO:00000447); feature: surface water layer (ENVO:00002042); material: "saline water (ENVO:00002010), including plankton (ENVO:xxxxxxxx)" | depth 5 m | reverse complement strand
GCCCAATGCCTGCGAAGCCACCAACGGCCAAACCATTCTTCATCAACACCTGATCAAAGCTGCGGTTGGCGAGCCCTCGACTGAACCTCCAGGCAGCGTTTGCGCCAATAGCTGCCAGTACACCTGGGCCTTTACTGCCCCGACCAACGTGTACGCCTACACCAGCGGCAATCCTCCTGGTGTGTTCGGCTCCTACGAATACAAAAGCGCTGGGCTTGAATGTTCAGGTGGCGAACCAACTCGCACCGCGCCTGCTGGCACAAGCGACACCACCAATCCCGACGACACTCCAACGCCCGATCCCGACAACGCCTGTCCTGACGGCTACGTCTGGAACGGCACGTTCTGCAGCAAGGAACCACCGAAACCCTGTGATCCAGACGTTGAGGTAGGCGGCTGCGACGATACTGGGAATCCCGACCCGGAAGATCCGACCGACCCCGAAGATCCAGGCGACGGCGACGGCGACGGCGAAGGGGGTGGTTCTGGTGATGGTGATGGAAGCGGTGACGGCGATGGCTCAGGGGATGGAGAAGGCAGCGGCGAGGGAGACGGTGAAGGCGATGGCACTGGTGAGGGCGACGGGGAAGGCGAAGGCGAGGCTGAGTGCGACCCGGCCACCGATCCGGATAAGTGCATCAAGCCCGGTGTAACCGGAGAAGCCTGCGACGCCGAAATCAGCTGCAAGGGCGATGCGGTCCAGTGCGCCATCCTCAAGCAACAAAAGCAGATGCGCTGCAATGCCGAAGAACAGGCCGACTTTACCAAGAAGAAAAGCGATATCGAGGGGCTGTTCGAGGGTGAACAGTTCGAGCTGAAAGAAGCCGAGGTCAACGCGCCAAGCTTCATCAACAGCGCCGGGCGCTTCCTGCCGTCAGGTTGCCCTTCGCCCGAGGCTATGAACCTGCGCTCAAGCGGTGGCCGCACCCTGCAAATCAAGTACGAACCCCTCTGCCGAGCGGCTACGGACATGTCCTGGCTGATCGTGGCATTCACCGCAATGTTCTGCGCCGTCTATGTCGGTCGCGCCTTTGGAGGTGCCTGATGCACTTTTACTACCTTGCCATGCTGGCCGTGATGATCGTCAAACCGCTGGTGATGATGGTCTTGCGGGTGCTTGGCATCGGCATGGTCAGCTACCTCGGCATCAACTTCGTGATCGGTGAAGCCAAGGATTACATGCTCGCCAACATGGGCAACGTCGCTCAGTCTATTCAGCTGATCCTGGGGCTGGCGAAGATTGATGTAGCGCTGAACATGTACTTCGCCGCGATCACCACTCGGATGGTGCTGACCGGCATCGACAAGCTTGCCGACCGCCGTACCAAGCTCGGCAACATCAGTAACTTCACGGCCTGATCCCATGCTTATCATCCGCACGGGTAAGCCGGGGCACGGCAAGACCCTCAATACCATCCGCGAAGTCGATCAGAGCGCCCACGCCCAAGGGCGCGTCGTCTACTACCACAACATTAATGGCCTCAAGCCCGAACAGCTCAAGGCGAGCTGGTTCGTGTTTGAAGATCCGGAGAAGTGGTTCGAGCTTCCCGCTGACGCAATCATCGTGGTCGATGAGGCCCAAGGCTGGTTTGGCTCACGCGATCCAAGGGCGCGGCCACCGGAGCACATCACTCGCTTTGAAACCATGCGTCACCAGGGCCACGAAGTGCATCTGGTGACTCAAGACCCGCGCTACCTCGATGTTCACCTTCGCCGCCTGTGCAACTCCCATATTCACTATTGGCGCGTCTTCAGATCCGCCCAGCTGCTGCGCTTCGAGTCGGAAGTGGTAGTGGAAAAGGTCGAGCTGAAAACAAGCTTCAAGGATGCCGACAAGAAGTCGCTGCGCCTGGATAAGAAGTACTTCGGCGCCTACACCAGCACCAACGCCAAGCACCATTTCCAGACCAAGGTGCCGACCAAGTTCCTCTTGGCCGCGGCGGTAATCATCGGGGCGGGGTTTCTGGTGTATCGCGCCTATGCCCGGTATGAGCAAGAGAAGACCGCGCCCGATGTTGCAGACCAGATCGGCGCGCAGCTTGAATCCGAAAGCATGGTTGATCAGGCGAAAAGCGTAGTCGGCTCGTTCATCAACCCCATCGGCGGGCAAGGTTCAGAGCAACCGCAAACGCTCGAACAGTACCTAGGCTCTCGGGTTCCACGTATTCGGGATGTGCCCGGCTCCGCGCCGATCTATGACCAGCTGAACGCTCCGCAATCCTTCCCCAAGCCCATCTGCATCGCCACCACTGACCGAGACCTCATCAGCCGCAACCGAAGGCGGATGAGCATCGCCGATACGGATGATGGGCTGACGGGGTGCCGTTGCAATACGCAGCAGGGCACGTTGCTGGAGGTGTCGTTCGAGTTCTGCATGACGGTCGTGCAGAACGGCTACTTCGACCCGACCAAGCCCGACCGAGGCTCGGTGCAAGACCAGAACCGGAACAACCAGCTACCAGCGCCTCAGCTGGCCTCACAGCCTCGTCAGAACCAGAACGAAGACCAGGGCACCCGCTTTACCCGCGTGCCGTATGAGAAAGGGCAATTCCTGTGGTGAAGACCGTCAGCGTGCCCCTGGCACGCACGGCGAGGCACGAGCCGGCGTGCTGCGCGCGCTGACGTCCCTGTAACACGTCATACAAATTCCAGTGAGCAACCAGAGTAATCCAGAGTAAAGGGGAAAAAGGAATGGCAAATAAGGACTTCAAACGCATCGACATCCTGACCGGGTTGGAAGATGCCCATAGTCGACTATTCGTCGATCCGAGCACGGTCCAGTTTGTGGATCTGTCATCCGTTCGCCTGCTCCGCTGTGGCGTCGATACAGTTCGCCAGTTGTATCGCGGGCTGATTCGACCGGAAATCATGGCGTTGTTCGAGAAGCCGGGCGCTTTAGTCGAGTTCGCTGGACAGATCTGGCACTCCGGTCGGGTAGGGCGGGACTCTGGCTACCAGTACAAGCTGCAAAACGCTGATCTCGGTTTCATCCTGCTCATCAAGAACTTCAACGCTAAGCTCGACAGCATCGGTCCGCACTTGAAAATCGAGGTGTCACCCCATGCCATAGACACGCTGTCGCCTGAGCGTCTGCAAGAACGCATGGATTATTACGCTGCAGCAGTGCTGACCCATCGAGAACGCAACCAGTGTGCCGTTCACCTTGCGCTGGACCTTCAGGGCTGGAAGCCTCCGGTGGATCTGGTAGCTCGCTTGCACTGTCGCGCCAGAACGCACCGCGACATCACTGGCATCAACCAGATCGAGTGGGCGACCAAATCCAGTGTTTACGGTCGTGGGGAAACGTCCATGTTCGGTTCTGCCGGTGGCGTCCAGCTCTGCATCTACAACAAGACCGAACAGGCCCGTGCTACCGATAAGCTCGACTTCTGGGAAAGCGTCTGGCGTCGTCGGGATTCCTTCGATTTGGCTGATCCTGACAACTACGACCCGAACGCGGACGTTTGGCGTGTCGAGCTGCGTTACCACCACTCGATCATTCAGCAGTTCGCCAGCGGCTCCGTCGACGTAAAGACCGGGAAAGCCATCGAGACGGACTCCTATGCTGCTTTCTCGGCTCATCTTGACGGCCTGTGGCGGTATGGCCTCGGTCAATTCAAGCTGCTTGCACGCCCTGGGTACTTTGAGCCGATCTGGACGCTGATGCGTGATGACGTGCGGGTGGATGTGGCGGTCGATTCCTTGATTGATGACACCGAATACAAGCGCTACTACAAGACCAGTCGGGGATTCAGCGGCAAGAACGTGGAGCTCTTCCTGGGAAACTTCGTAAGCCTACTAGCAAGGGAGCGGGTGGGCGCTAAGCAAGCTTTTGACCGGTTGCGCGAGTGGGAATGCTGGCCGGTGATTCGGGATCACTATGCGTCCAAGGATATGACAGAGCGTGATCTATACAAGCACATCAAAAACCTGCTCCAAGAGCGTCATGTTCGATGGGGTAGGGCGGTATGACGGCCCGGAAAGACGGCAAAACGTGGACTGCCGACTTCTACGAGAATGGCCGGGCAGGGCGGCGTATCCGCAAGAAGGGCTTTCCGACTAAATCCGCAGCTCAGCGCTATGAATCTGAGTTCTTTGCGACCTTCAAGCTGACAGGCCGACCGCTAGATGATCGCCTTTCTGACCTGGTAACCCTGTGGCATTCGCTGCATGGCTGTTCGCTGAAAGACGAGAAAACACGACTTTCACGAACACTCGCGATCGCTGAACGATTAGGGGACCCGCTGGCATCGGAGTTCGACGCTTTGGCATGGGCGCGTTATCGCCAACGTCGACTCAAGGAAGCCTCTCCGCATACCGTCAATCACGAACAGCGCTATTTATCTGCCGTGTTCTCCGAGCTGATCCGCCTTGGCGCCTGGGTGGGTAAAAACCCGCTTGCCAGTATCCGCCAGATCAAAACCGACCAGACCGAACTGACCTTTCTATCGCTTCCACAGATCCGCCAACTGCTCGATGAGTGCCGTCGTTCGACCAACAACCATACCTATCCAGTTGCGCTTCTGTGCTTGGCTACTGGCGCTCGCTGGGATGAGGCAGAGTCAATCTCCCGTGCAGCCGTTTTCGGAGGCAAGGCGCATTTCCACCGGACCAAGAACAGGCAGTCTCGGTCTGTCCCGATCCCCAAGGACGTCGAGGAAATAGCACTGAAGCTGGGGATGCCTGGTAACGGACGGCTGTTCATGACGTGTCGATCTGCGTTTCGAGGTGCCTACAAGCGTTGTGGTTTCGACACACCAGGGCAGCTAACCCATATCCTCCGGCACACCTTCGCCAGTCACTACATGATGGCCGGCGGTGACATTCTCAGCCTGCAGCGAATCCTAGGACACTCGTCGATCACCATGACGATGCGCTATGCCCATTTGTCACCGGATCATCTGGAGTCAGCCCTACGGCTTTCGCCACTGGCACAGGCTGGGCATTCGATTGGCGCGTCTTGACGACTTTACCAATTGGTATATGATTCATTAACGCTTAACGTTAAGGATTAAAGCGTGATTCTGAGTTTCAGGTGTGATGAAACCTGGGCGTTGTTCGAGTCAGGAGGCTCCCGGCGTTGGGGAAACGTCCTGAATGTCGCGACCAGAAAGCTCGCGATGCTCAATGCGGCAACGGAGCTGCGAGATCTACGCTCCCCGCCGGGCAACAGATTGGAAGCCTTGCAAGGCAACAGGGCAGGGCAACATAGCATCAGGATCAACGACCAATGGCGGATCTGCTTTGTCTGGACAGACGCAGGCCCCACGCAGGTTGAAATCGTCGATTACCACTGAGGAGGTGGCTACATGGCAATTAACGGCATGCGCCCCGTTCACCCTGGTGAAGTGCTGCGCGAAGAATTTCTAGAACCGCTGGGCATGACTCCCGCTGCGCTTGCTCGTGCGCTACGTGTATCGGCCCCGACCATCAACGACATTGTGCGCGAGCGTCGTGGCATTACAGCCGATACCGCAATTCGCCTGGGCCGCTACTTCGATACATCCGCACAGTTCTGGATGAACCTGCAATCGGACTACGCTCTAGCGACTACCTATGCAGCGAATGGCGAAGAGATCGAGCACGAGATAGAGCCGCTTCGAGTGGCTAGCTAAAAAATAAATCCACGGTTGGAAAAAATGAGTACAGCGGACGTAGACGCGGAGACTAGATTTCAACGGATCAAGGCGTGTATTTCTGAGCGATACAACGCTTTGCTGCCGAATCAAAAGGCCTACACAAACGTAGTCCTTTTCTTTGCCATTTATTGGATTTTGAAGCCTTTCGATTGGGAGCTGAACAACGGTATTTTTGCCCTAGCGGTATTTTGCTGGGTGATGGCTGTCGTTGCGGATCTGGCGGCTTTCTATAAAAAGCTTTCTGAGTCGACCCTTGGCAAACTTCTTCTTGTCATCTTCGTGGGTATTGGCACCAATGCGGCTATAGCCATGGCGGCACAGGTTGTAAACGAGCTAGTCGGTATTGATCCCAGTAGGTTTCCCCACACCATCGCATTCGTCTCAATTTACACAGCGTTTATGCTAGTTCTACTGGCCTTGAGTTTACTGCTCATAGTTGGAATAGGGCTCGTGTTCATGTACCTGGTGCTGAATTGGACAAACGATGAGAAAGCTATTTCAGTCCTCTTCCCTTGGTACAAACCGACTGAACCCATCCCATACAAGCGGCTTACGGCTACTTTTCAGGTCGTTAGCCTTTTTGCCCTTTGCTGGTTCGCCTATTCGTTGGTCAAAAATGATCAGACTCGCTATATGGATTTCGTAAAAAATAGCGCCGAATGGTTCTTGTACAGTTTCGAATTGCATAAGAAGGCGCCGTGCAGCTTGAATGCCGATCAGCGTGTCGCGTTTCTAGATAATGGTCAGGTTCTCATCGCTAGCAAGTCTGGTGAGGGGATCACTTTTGCTGTGCAAGCGTGTGTTGCGGAGGGGTAGACAGCCCGTAGTCACTCTGTGGTCATCAGGCACAACAAAAAAGGGCCTACCTTTCGGTAAGCCCTTGTTTTGTTTGGTGGCTACGCAGGGACTTGAACCCCGGACCCCAGCATTATGAATGCTATGCTCTAACCAACTGAGCTACGTAGCCAAGTGGCGCGCATTATTCGCGCCGAGCGGTTGCGTGTCAACCCTCAGGGTGTGCTTTTTCTACCTGCTTTTTCAGATGCTTATGCCACCGGTCCGACCGTCGTCGGTGCGCTGTCGATAAAGCCCAATTTGGCGGGAATACGAGGGTGGCCAGGCGCTCGCTGCAGTCGGGTGCGGCGATCTGATGCTTCTGCTCTGTCATTCGCAGCACCTGCGCTAGAGGCTGGCAGCGAGGTGTTTGCGCTTGTGCTAGTCGAGGCGAAAGTCAGGGTGTTTCAGCCGGCCGACGCGGTTTACAGCCGCAATACCACGTTGGCTGTGAGGATCACCTGTTTCCACAGTGCCCTGAGCGAGTTCCAGGGTGAACATGCCTGGACGGGTCACGGATGACCGGTCCGAACGATGCATCGCCAGACCTGCCTAATCCCTCAGGCACATATGCTAGGAGATAAATCATGCTCAGCATTACTTTTCCAAGCGATCCACCGCTCCATCCCTGGCTGGCGGACGAATCGCCGATGAACGACCTCGACGACGCCGAGAGTGACACCGAGCTGGACGATGGCGGTGTTCTACCGGACGAAGTACTCGAGCAGCTGGAAAAAGAACCGCCACCTCCGGACCCGATGCCTGATCCCGGCGTTATGTAGCGGTTAGGTTGTGCTTATCGATGGGTAGGCGTGCCGGCGGTTTTCAGCTGTGAGGCTAGCGCGCTCCGGCTCTGTATCCAGGTGTAAGGGTCACCGCCGCTTTTGCGCGACAGATCAGTCGCTTACGGCTGGCTATTTCCCGCCACTTCAGTTGAGCTGGCACCCAGTCAATCCAGCCCCTCAACGGATCGAAATTGAACGGGTGAGTAGTTTCGGCCAACGTCTGTCACTGATGGCGCCGGCCATACACTCATCACTTGTGCCTGAGACACCGCGCTTTTCCGTGCTTGGGCATTACGGACGGGGATCCTAGGCATAAGCGTGGTACAAGTTCTTTTCGATTCCGTTACGCCGCCTGCCGCCAGGGTGCGCAACAATACTCCACCCTTGCTTTAGAGACGTTAACGCATGAACAGGCGGTTGTTGGTTGTTGCGCTGCTGATTGGCTTGCATGTGTTCGTCGGTGTCACGCTGATTCCAGATCTGAACCTCGGGATGTTAGGTAGCGTATTGGCGTGGGGTTATCTCGTGCTCTCGTCTGTGCTGATGCGTTTCGGCGTGATGGTACGCGGCGCCGGGAGTGCGCTGCTGGCGTGGTCCGGGTTGTTGGCGATGGGCATCTTTTCCAGTCTGGCGATCTTCGCACTGCTGCGCGCCTTTGTTTTGGCGGTGGCCTCGCTGCTCGGGCGGGAGTCGGCTGCTATTGGGCGAGGCTCAGCGTTGGCGGTTATCGTTGCAGTCGCAGCGGTCACCCTGTTCGGTGTTCTCAATGCGCGGCGCACGGCTCGTGTGGTTGAACGCAGCATCGCGCTGCGAGATCTTCCGCCAGGGCTGGAGGGCTTCAGCATCGTGCAGCTCAGCGACATCCACGTGGGTCCGACGATCAAGCAGGGCTACATCGATGCGATAGTCAGGCGGGTCAACGGGCTTTCGCCGGACCTCATCGTGATCACCGGTGATCTGGTAGATGGCAGCGTTGCCGATCTGGCCGATGACATTGCCCCGTTGGCGCAACTAAGCGCGCGGCATGGTACGTATGTGGTGACCGGCAATCACGAGTACTACTCCGGTGCGGACAATTGGATTGCCGAGTTCGAGCGGCTGGGTATGGCCGTGCTGCTCAATCGTCATGTTCAGCTCGAACACGGCGACGCACGTATGGTGTTGGCAGGCATTGCCGATTATTCGGCCGAGCTGTTTCGTCCCAGCCATCGCAGCGATCCGGTCGCAGCATTTGCCGGTGCGCCCGATGACGTGCCGCGCCTCCTGCTGGCGCACCAGCCCCGTTCGGCCAAGGCCGCGTTGGAGGTGGGCTGCGATCTGCAGTTGTCGGGGCATACGCACGGCGGGCAGTTCTGGCCCTGGATGCATTTCGTGCGCTGGCAGCAACCATGGGTGGCAGGGTTGCAGCGCGTCGGTGAGATGCAGATCTATATCAGCCGTGGCACGGGTTATTGGGGGCCGCCGCTGCGCTTTGGTGCGCCGTCGGAGATCACGAGAATTCGTTTGGTCAGGGCTGTTTGAGTCAGAAACTAGCTCGCCAATGACTCGCGGCGCAGCAGCGCGTAATCCTGGCCTTCTTGTTGCCCGCGGCGTAGCGGATTGCGTGTGCAGTGCGCGGCAAAGCCCGCATCCACGAAGCGGTAGGGCAGATGCTCGTCGCGGCCGGCCGGGATGCCCAGGCGTGTTGTCTGGATGATGTCCGGACGCGCGCCAATGTCGTCCACGCGCAGTCTGGCAGGGTCCATGCGCTGGGCATTCCACTCTGCAACCTTCAGCCCCAGGGCCTTGCATAACAGTGTCTGGCCGGAGCAGAGACGGGTCAGGGGACGTGGGCCGCCTGCGGCCGAGGGGCTGTTGGTGCGCATGCGTTCGATGGATTCCTCACATGACAGCGAGTCGACCCAGGGATATCCAGCCTTGATGCAGACGGCGTTGCCGTCCCCTTGCACGCTGAAGTTGAGCGAGTCCCCGCCGCGTGAATAATAAAGATAGAGATGGCCGGCTGGCATGAACATGGCGCGCCGCGAGGGGCTTTGGCCGAGCGAAGAGTGACTGGCTTTCTCGTCGATGTAGTAGGCCTCAGTCTCGATGATGCGCGCCGACAACCACAGCCCGTCTACGCAGTGGCGAATGACGGTTCCAAGCAATGCCTGAGCGACGACTTGCGCGTCCCGGTCGAAAAAGGCGTCGTCGAGGTGCTGCAGCGGTGGTTCGGTGAGGCTGTTCATCTGGGCTCCGGCTTCGGCAGGTCTGCCTGTTCCGACCGCGCAAGCGGGGCGAATATTCCGCGGATGATGGTCAGATTCCGTACCGGTCGTCAGTCAGATGCCTGGAGCAGCCGCTCTTCCCGACTGTTCAGCAGGACGAGTTTGCGGCTCGGAATGCAAAAAGCCTCGCGTGAGCGAGGCTTTTTGAGAGTTGCATCAAGCGCATGCCGAGCTGGCGATTTCGCTTACACGTTGAAGCGGAAGTGCATCACGTCGCCGTCCTTGATAATGTATTCCTTGCCTTCCAGGCGCCATTTGCCGGCTTCCTTGGCGCCGGCTTCGCCCTTGTACTGAATGAAGTCGTTATAGGCGACTACTTCGGCGCGGATGAAGCCTTTCTCGAAATCGGTGTGGATCACGCCGGCACCCTGGGGGGCGGTGGCGCCGATCTTCACGGTCCAGGCGCGGACTTCCTTCACGCCAGCGGTGAAGTAGGTCTGCAGGTTCAGCAATTCATAACCGGCACGAATCACGCGGTTCAAGCCGGGCTCTTCGAGGCCTAGCGACTCGAGGAACATATCCTTTTCCTCACCATCGTCTAGCTCGGCGATTTCCGCTTCGATCTTGTTGCACACCGGCACCACGACGGCACCTTCTTCGGCTGCGATGGCGTTTACCACGTCCAGATGCGGGTTGTTCTCGAAACCGTCTTCGGCAACGTTGGCGATATACATCACCGGCTTGCTGGTCAGCAGGTGGAAACCCTTGGCCAGTTGCATCTCGTCCTCACCCAGCTTCTTCAGCAGCGTGCGGGCCGGCTTGCCTTCGGTGAAGTGCGGGATCAGCTTTTCCAGCAGCGCTTTCTGTGCGACGGCTTCCTTGTCGCCACCCTTGGCGTTGCGTGTGACGCGCTGCAGTTGCTTTTCGCAGCTGTCGAGGTCAGCAAAGATCAACTCGAGTTCGATGATTTCGATGTCGCGCTTGGGGTCGACCGAGTTGGAGACGTGAATGACGTTCTCGTCTTCAAAGCAGCGCACCACGTGGGCAATGGCATCGGTTTCGCGGATGTTGGCTAGAAACTTGTTGCCCAGACCTTCGCCTTTGGAAGCGCCTTCAACGAGGCCTGCGATGTCGACGAACTCCATGGTAGTCGGCAGGATTCGCTCGGGCTTGACGATGTCGGCCAGGGCCTGCAGGCGCGGATCGGGCATCGGCACGATGCCGCTGTTCGGCTCGATGGTGCAGAAGGGGAAGTTTTCCGCAGCGATGCCGGACTTGGTCAGCGCGTTGAACAGGGTGGACTTGCCGACGTTGGGCAGGCCGACGATGCCGCAATTGAATCCCATGGTGTGTTGCCTCGGTACTGGCTGGCAGCGGATGCGCTACCGGCGTTGCCAAACTGCGTTAAACGGCTTCGTGATGCGCTGCAGTGCAAGCTTTCCGCTCAGCCGTTGCCTTGTCTTGCGGTCCCGCGTCGAGTTCGATCAGGCCTTCTGGCTGTGCAGACGCTGCATCGCACGCGTCCAGTCACCGGCAAGAATCTCGGGTAGCACGTCGAACGTGAAGTCGATGCTGGCGTCGATCTTTTCGCGCTCGGCCTGGGGCGCCCGGCCCAATACATAACCGGTTACCAGGCTGCTGTGGCCGGGATGACCGATGCCCAGACGCAGGCGGTAGAAATTGTTCTGATTGCCGAGCTTGGCAATGATGTCGCGAAGCCCGTTATGCCCGCCATGGCCGCCGCCCTGTTTGAGCTTGGCAATGCCGGGGGGCATGTCGAGTTCATCGTGGGCGACCAGGATGGACTCGGGAGGAATACGGAAAAATCCAGCCAGTGCCGCCACCGCTTGACCGCTGCGGTTCATGAAGGTGGTGGGGATCAACAGGCGGACATCTTCGTCCTGATGGCGAAACTTGCCGACCAGGCCGAAATACTTGCGATCGGCGCTGAGGTTGACGCCCTTGTGGGCAGCCAGACGCTCAACGAAAAGGGCCCCTGCGTTATGCCGGGTCTGGTCGTATTCAGGGCCTGGATTACCCAGGCCGACGATCAGTTTAACGGCAGTCACGACAGAGGCCCTTCCTCAGGTGATGACGAGTGGATTACTCGGCAGCGCCTTCTTCTTTCGGAGTGTCTTCCTTGCTCACGCGAGGGGCGTGAACGTTGGCAACTGGCAGGTCACTGCCGTGTGCCAGGGCGACCAGCTGAACGCCTTTCGGCAGAGTCAGATCGGTCATGTGCAGAACCTGGCCGACTTCAACCTTGGCCATGTCGACCTCGATGAACTCCGGCAGGTCTTGCGGCATGCAGGACACTTCGACTTCGTTGATGTTGTGCAGGATTTCGCCACCCTGCTGCTTCACGCCAACCGAGGTTTCCTGGTTGATGAAGTGCAGCGGAACGGTAGCGGTCAGCTTGTGGCCTTCGACGACGCGGACGAAGTCAGCGTGCAGGACGAAGCTCTTGGCCGGATGACGCTGCAGTGCCTTGATCAGAACGGATTCGTTCTGGCCATCGACATTCAGGGTCAGCACGTGGCTGAAGGAGGCTTCGTTTTCCAGCATCTTGGCTAGGTCTTTGGCCAGCAGGCTGATGGACTGCGGGGCTTTGTCACCACCGTAGATTACGGCCGGGACGAGGCTGGCGTTACGACGCAGGCGGCGGCTCGCACCTTTCCCCAGGTCGGAACGCACTTGGGCATTCAGAGTGAAATCAGTCATTGTGTTTCTCCAGGATAACAACGCACCCGAAACGCTCGCGACCAGCGCTACCGGGCGGTTGGGCAAAAAACCCCGCACGAGGCGGGGCACATTTTCGTTCTGCGCAAAGGGCTAAGCGTTGGGCTTAGCGGAACATCGCGCTGATCGATTCAGCATTGCTGATGCGGCGAACCGCTTCAGCCACCATTGGCGCGATGTCCAGCTGGCGAATACGGGTACAGGCTTGCGCCGCTGCGGACAGCGGAATGGTATTGGTCACGACCAGTTCGTCGAGAACCGAGCCTTCGATGTTCTCGATGGCGCGACCGGACAGAATCGGGTGTGTGCAATACGCAAAGACCTTGGCAGCGCCATGATCTTTCAGAGCAGTAGCGGCGTGGCACAGCGTGCCGGCGGTATCGACCATGTCATCGACGAGGATGCAGGTACGACCTTCGATATCACCAATGATGTGCATCACCTCAGACTGGTTAGCCTTCGGTCGACGCTTGTCGATGATCGCCAGATCCACACCCAGCGACTTGGCGACGGCACGAGCACGCACCACGCCACCAATATCGGGGGAGACGATCATCAGATTCTCGAAGCGCTGAGCCTGGATGTCATCAACCAGGACCGGCGAGCCGTAGATGTTATCCACGGGCATGTCGAAGAAGCCCTGAATCTGATCGGCGTGTAGGTCGACCGTGAGGACGCGGTTAACGCCTACCACATCGAGCATGTCTGCCACGACCTTGGCACTGATTGGCACACGTGCGGAGCGCGGACGGCGATCCTGACGGGCGTAACCAAAGTAGGGGATGACGGCTGTGATGCGAGTGGCGGAGGAGCGGCGGAAGGCGTCTGCCATCACAACCAGTTCCATCAGATTGTCGTTGGTGGGAGCACAGGTCGGCTGAATCAGGAAGACGTCCTTACCGCGAACGTTCTCATTGATCTCGACACTGATTTCGCCGTCGGAGAATTTACCGACGTAGGCGTCACCGAGAGGGATATGCAGCTGACGTACAACACGCCGGGCCAGGTCGGGGTTGGCATTCCCCGTGAAGACCATCATCTTGGACACGCGCAGTACCTGCCTGAGGGTGGATCCGATGAAACAAAAAGCTGTTCAAAAGGCCAGGCGTTTTGAACAGCTCTCGTGATGTTTGGCAGGGGCGGCTGGATTCGAACCAACGCATGCCAGGATCAAAACCTGGTGCCTTACCGCTTGGCGACGCCCCTGTAACGTACAACCTCTAACCACTTGCTTCCTGTGCCAGCTTTGCGAGCTTTCGGTGCAGCATCGAAATGTTGCGGCCTTGAGCGATGAATGCTGGTAAATCGGCTGGAAGTTGGCGGCAAACTTTATCAGCCTCACCTTTGTTTGGGAAGCTCCCAAACACACAAGCTCCAGTGCCGGTCATTCTTGCTGGAACAAATTTGTTCAACAAGCTCAAAGCGTTACGAACTTCTGGGTAACGCCTCTCGACTACCGGCTGACAGTCGTTATGACCGCCCCCTGCAAGAAGGCTGCGAACTGTAATGGCCGGGGTATTGCGTGTCAACTCTGGGTCGGAAAATATTTCCGCTGTACTAACAGAGACTTGCGGAGCGACAACAAGGTACCAGGGTTCGCTCAATTCGACCGGTTGCAGGCGTTCACCGACCCCTTCTGCAAAGGCCGCGCGGCCTCTGACAAACACTGGCACGTCGGCGCCCAGGGTCAGGCCGATAGCCGCCAGTCGATCTACGCCAAGGCGAGTCTGCCAGAGGTAGTCCAGGCCCAGCAGGGTAGTGGCCGCGTCGGAGCTTCCGCCGCCGATGCCGCCGCCCATGGGCAGGCGCTTGATCAGTTCTATGTCGGCGCCGAGGGTGCAGGCGCTGTGGGTCTGGAGCAGGCGTGCAGCGCGGACGATCAGGTTACTGTCATGGTCGACGCCGGGAAGGTCCGTGTGCAATCGAATCTGCCTATCGGTTCGAGCTGTAAAGGTCAGCTCGTCACCGTGGTCAAGGAACTGAAACAGCGTTTGCAGCTCATGATAGCCGTCGGCGCGACGGCCGAGGATATGCAGCATGAGATTGAGTTTGGCTGGGGCGGGAAGTGTCAGCGCGCGCATCAGTGTCCGAGCTGGCGCGGTTGCCAGTCCTTCACAACCAGTGTGATCTTGAGGTCCCGGCCTGCCAGTTTGATGCGGTTTGGCAGTGTGTACCCGTCCTCCTCGGTGTAGCCCAGATACTGCACATCCCAACCATCCTGCTGCAAGCTGGCAAGTCGCCCGTTGGGATCAAGCGCAATGCGGCTGCGGCTATCCGGCGCCGGAAGGCCGCGTACCCAATAGAGAAGGTGGGAGACAGGCAATTGCCATCCCAGCTGGCTTTCAACCAATGCCTCTGGCGATTCGGCCTCGAAGCGTCCCTGTCCGGCAACCTCCAGCGCCACCGCATCAGGGCGGCCTGTCAGGCGCGTGGCGCCACGCCCCAGAGGGCCAGAAAGGCGGATGTCGAAGTAGCCCTGGCGCTGCAGCCAGAACAAGGTGCCGCTGCCTGAATCCTGCGGTGCCTGGATTCCAATCTTGCCGCTGATCTGCCAGCCATCGATCTCGCTGATGTGGGCCTTATGGGCTTTCCAGTCCTCGGCATTGCCGGGGCCTTCCACGGACTCCTGCGGACCAAGACCGGCGCAACCAGCCAGCAGCAGGGCAAAGGTGGAGATCAGCAGATTACGCATCAGCTTCATGGGTCAGGGTTTCTCCGAGCCTGTCAGGCGTTTGATGGTTTCGCGCAGCACTTCGCTGTCCGAATTGTCCTTCAGCGCTTTTGCCCAGATGGCGCGCGCTTCGCGCTGCTTGCCAGCAGACCACAGTACTTCGCCAAGATGAGCGGCGACTTCATGGTCGGGAAAGCGCTCAAGCGCCTTGCGCAGCTGGGCTTCTGCTTCCTGCAGATTGCCCAGTCGATAGTTGACCCAGCCAAGCGAGTCGAGAATTGCGGCATCGTCAGGGTTGATACGATAAGCCTGTTCGATCAGATCAAGTGCTTCCTGGTATCGGTCGGTGCGGTCAGCCAGGGTGTAGCCGAGCGCATTGATAGCCATTGCATTGTCGGGCTCACGCTCGATGATGTAGCGCAGGTCTCGCTCCAGCTGAGCCAGGTCGCCACGCTTCTCCGCAATCATGGCCCGGGTGTAAAGCAGGTTCAGGTCGTCGGGAAATTCATTCAGCGCCTGTTCTGCCAGTTCCCATGCCGCTTCTATCTGTTGCTGCCCGGACAGTGCTTCCAGCTCAATGAGGTATAGCTGAATAGCGTAATCAGGCTGCTCGTCACGAGCGCTTGCCAGCAGCCTCGATGCTTCCTGGTTGCGGCCAAGGGCAAACAGCAGCTCCGCCTGCATTAGTTTCGCCGGCAGGTATTCATTGCCAGGCCCGACCTTGGCGAACGCGGTCAATGCCTGCTCATTTTTGCCTAGCTCACGGTAAGCGCGGCCTAGGTTGAAATGAGCGGCGTCCAGATGGCTCCCGCGGTCGATCAGCTCTTCCAGATAGACGATCGCCTCACGCCAGGCCTGCGCTTCGAGGCATACCAGCGCCAGCGAGAAGCGCAAGTCATCGTCGCTAGGGTGCTGCTGAACCAGCGTAGCGAATTCGCCCATTGCGTCCTCGAACCGATCCTGCTCCACCAAAAGGCGCGCATAGGTCAAGCGCAAGCGCTTATCTTCGGGATGCAGGCGGAGGCTGTTTTCCAGAAGCGGCATGGCCTCGTTGCCACGCTCGAGAATCTGTAACAGGCGCGCCTGGAGCAAAATCGACGGAATTTCCTGCTCGTCGGACGGTTGCTCCTCAAGCAGCGCGAGTGCCTCTTCAGGGCGAGCGTCCTGCTGCAGCAGGACGGCCTTACCGAATTTCAGTTGAGGATTGTCGGGATGCTTGGCCAGCAACTGGTCGAAGCTCTTCAGCAGGCCGCTGCGCGTGTCCGGATCGGTTTCAGCGGCGGATAGCGCGAGGAAGTCGAAATGCGTATCGCCCTGACCCCTGAGCACCTTTTCCATGAAGGACAGCGACTCTTCATAGCGCCCTGCGCGTGCCAACTGAATGGCTGCCGCTCGCTGGGCATCGAGATTGTCCGGTGCATTGTTCGCCCAGATGATCGCCGTATCCAGCGCAGCCTGGTCGGCGCCAAGGTATTCGGCGATACGGAATCCGCGCTCTGCCACGCCGGCATCCTGGGTCGCGTTGGCCTGTTGGACATAGCTGCCCAAGGCGATGTCGAAGCGGTTGCGCTGGCCGGCCAGCTCTGCCACCAGCAACGCATAGAGGGTATCGCCGCTGAACGAGCCGTACTCGCTTGGGCTTTTTGCCGCAGGCTCCGCCGTGGCTTCCTCGATTGGCGGGCTGCTGTCAGGGGGGCTCTGCATGAAGCTTTGGCAGCCACCGAGAAATAGAGCGGCGCTGAGGGCGAGGAGTTTTTTCATAGGAAACTTAGGCTGATCTGCGGTCGCGGCATGATGACACAAGCCGCTAGGCAAGCACACGGCTCGGCTTGGGCCCAGCGTTTTGTGGGTTTGGTCCGTAACAGACAATGTCTGGCAATGGTTGTTCTGAGGCAGGCGAAGTAGGAGAATCGCGCGCTCCGTTTTCGAATCAGCGATCCTGCATGGCTTTCATCGCGCTTGGCATTAATCACAAGACCGCATCGGTGGACGTGCGCGAGCGTGTGGCGTTCACGCCCGAACAGATGGTGGAGGCGCTGCAGCAGCTGTGTCGTGTCACGCCTACGCGTGAAGCCGCTATTCTGTCGACCTGCAATCGCAGCGAGCTTTACCTGGAGCAGGAGCAGCTCGAGGCCGAGACGGTGTTGGCCTGGTTGGCCAACTACCATCGCTTGAGTCTCGAGGACCTCAAAGCCTGTGCCTATGTGCACACCGACGACCAGGCCGTGCGGCACATGATGCGTGTGGCCTCCGGTCTGGATTCGATGGTGCTGGGCGAACCGCAGATTCTCGGGCAGATGAAGTCCGCTTATGCTGTGGCGCGCGAGGCCGGTAGCGTCGGCCCGCTGCTGGGGCGTCTGTTCCAGGCGACCTTTAGTACCGCCAAGACCGTACGTACTGACACTGCCATTGGTGAAAACCCGGTTTCGGTCGCCTTCGCTGCGGTCAGCCTGGCCAAGCAGATCTTCGCCAATCTCGATCGCAGCCAGGCATTGCTGATCGGCGCTGGCGAAACCATCACCCTGGTTGCTCGGCACCTGCACGAGCAGGGCGTCAAGCGCATTGTGGTTGCGAACCGTACCCTCGAACGCGCAAGCGCGCTGGCCGAGCAGTTCGGTGCCCATGCCATCTTGCTTGCCGACATCCCGCAGGAACTCTACAACAGCGATATCGTCATCAGTTCGACAGCCAGTCAGCTACCAATTCTAGGCAAGGGGGCGGTCGAGCAGGCGTTGAAGAAACGCAAGCACAAACCGATGTTCATGGTGGATATCGCGGTGCCGCGCGATATAGAAGCGCAGGTCGCCGATCTGGATGACGTCTATCTCTACACCGTCGATGATCTTCATGAGGTGGTCGCAGAGAATCTCAAGAGCCGCCAGGGCGCAGCCCAGGCCGCCGAAGAGCTGGTTGCGGTCGGAACTGACGATTTCATGGCGCGGCTGCGTGAGCTGGCCGCCGTGGATGTGCTCAAGGCCTATCGGCAGCACGCTGAGCGCCTTCGTGATGAGGAGTTGCTGCGCGCCCAGCGGTTGCTGGCCAATGGCGGCACAGCCGAGGATGCGCTGGCGCAGCTGGCGCGGGGATTGACCAACAAGTTGCTGCACGCGCCTAGCGTACAGCTGAAAAAACTTTCTGCCGAAGGGCGAGTGGAGGCACTGAGCATCGTCCAGGACCTCTTCGCCCTGCAAGACAGCACGGATAAACCATGAAAGCGTCGCTGCTCAACAAACTCGATACCCTGCAGGACCGCTTCGAAGAGCTGACAGCGTTATTGGGTGACGCTGAAGTGATCAGCGATCAGACCCGTTTTCGCGCCTATTCGCGCGAGTACGCCGAGGTCGAACCGGTTATCGCCGCTTACCGCGAATTTCTCAAGATGCATTCCGACCTTGAGGGAGCTCAGGCACTGCTCAAGGACAATGATCCAGACGTGCGTGAGATGGCCGAAGAAGAGGTTGCCGAGGCGCGCGGCAAGCTCGAGGCGATTGAGGTTCGGCTGCAGCGTATGCTGCTGCCAAAGGATCCCAAGGATGGGCGTAACGTGTTCCTCGAAATTCGGGCTGGCACCGGTGGCGATGAAGCCGCGATCTTCTCGGGGGATCTGTTTCGTATGTATTCCCGCTACGCCGAACGGCAAGGCTGGCGCGTCGAGATTCTGTCTGAAAGCCCGGGCGAGCACGGCGGCTACAAAGAAGTGATCTCGCGGGTCGAGGGCGACAACGTCTTTGCCAAACTCAAGTTCGAGTCGGGCGCGCACCGGGTCCAGCGCGTTCCTGAAACCGAGTCGCAGGGACGTATTCATACCTCGGCCTGCACCGTGGCGGTTCTGCCCGAGCCAGACGAGCAAATCGCGATCGAAATCAACCCGGCCGACCTGCGCGTCGATACCTATCGTGCCTCGGGTGCCGGCGGACAGCACATCAACAAGACTGACTCGGCGGTGCGCATCACTCACATGCCCAGCGGTATCGTCGTCGAATGTCAGGAAGAGCGCTCGCAGCATAAGAACCGTGCGCGGGCCATGTCTTGGCTGGCAGCCAAGCTGCAAGATGTGCAGGACAGCGCGGCGCACAAGGAAATTTCCGATACGCGCAAGCTGCTGGTGGGCTCGGGCGATCGTTCCGAACGTATTCGGACCTACAACTTCCCGCAGGGGCGCGTTACGGACCACCGCATCAACTTGACGCTGTACTCCCTCAACGAAGTGGTCGGCGGTGCCGTGGAGCAGGTAATCGAACCACTGTTGCAGGAATATCAAGCCGATCAGCTCGCCGCGCTGGGTGATTGACTGCTCTTTTTATCGGCGGACCGGTTTGGTTCGCCGACTGCGGTACAACTGAATCCTGGATACCTCGAGCATGGCGACAATTGACTCCCTGCTGCGTGCCGCCCAGTTACCCGACTCGCCGAGCGCCAAGCTCGATGCCGAGTGGCTGCTTGCCGCCGTGCTGGGCAAGTCGCCGAGTTATCTGCGCACCTGGCCTGAGCGCGAAGTGCTGCCTGAGGACGAGGCCCGCTTTGTCGCCCATCTTGAACGTCGTCGCCTTGGCGAGCCGGTAGCCTACATCCTGGGTCGTCAGGGCTTCTGGAGCCTTGAGCTCGAAGTGGCGCCGCATACCTTAATTCCACGACCGGACACTGAACTGCTGGTAGAGACAGCGATGAAGGTGCTGCCTGGCGGTGGTGAGGCGAGCGTGCTCGATCTGGGTACGGGAACCGGTGCGATTGCCCTGGCGCTTGCCAGTGAACGTCCGGCCTGGCAGATCACCGGTGTGGACCGCGTCACCGAGGCCGTTGCGCTGGCGGCTCGTAATGCCCAACGGCTCGGGCTCGGCAATGCAGCCTTTCACGGGAGCCACTGGTTTTCGTCACTTAGGGGCCAGCGTTTTGAGTTGATTGTCTCCAATCCGCCGTACATCCCCGCCAGTGATCCCCATCTGTCGCAGGGTGATGTGCGTTTCGAACCGAGCAGTGCGCTGGTGTCGGGTGTTGATGGTCTGGACGACATTCGCCTGATCATTGCGCAGGCGCCCGACTACCTGAGCTCATCCGGCTGGTTGGTACTTGAGCACGGTTACGATCAGGCGTCAGCGGTGCGGAGCCTGTTGAGCGCCGGTGGTTTCGTTGATGTCGCCAGCTGCAGGGACTTCGGTGGCCACGAACGTGTCAGCCTCGGGCGGCTGCCATGAATCAAGAGAGGAAATGTGCATGCTGAGCGACGACGAGCTGCTGCGTTACAGCCGGCAGATCTTGTTGAAACAGGTCGATATCGAGGGTCAGCTCAGGCTTAAGCAGAGCCGTGTACTGATCGTCGGGCTTGGCGGGCTCGGCTCACCGGTGGCGCTATATCTGGCTGCGGCCGGGGTTGGCGAGTTGCATCTGGCGGACTTTGATCGCCTCGATCTGACCAATCTGCAGCGGCAGATTGCTCACGACACCGCATCGGTGGGGTTGCACAAAGTGGATTCGGCAATGGCTCGACTATCTGCCCTTAACCCTTTGATTAAACTGGTGCCGCACCGCGTCGCGATGGACGTCGATACGCTTGAAGCGGCCGTGTCAGCAGTCGACCTGGTGCTCGACTGCACGGACAATTTTGCCGTCCGTGAAGCAGTGAATGCCGCCTGTGTGGCCGCGGTAAAGCCGCTGGTAAGCGGTGCGGCTATTCGGCTCGAGGGGCAGCTGTCGGTGTTCGACCCTAGGGTCGAGACCAGCCCCTGCTATCACTGCCTTTACGGCCATGGCTCCGAGGCCGAGCTGACCTGCAGCGAAGCCGGTGTTCTTGGCCCAGTCGTTGGAATGGTCGGCAGTTTGCAGGCGCTTGAGGCGATCAAGCTGCTGGCCGGCTTCGGTGAACCTTTGGTTGGCCGGTTGCTGCTGGTAGATGCGCTTTCCACTCGATTCCGCGAGCTCAAGGTCAAGCGCGACCCGGCTTGCACCGTCTGTGGCCACAGCCGTGACTGACAGCCGGCCGATAGGGGTTTTCGATTCCGGTGTGGGTGGGCTGTCGGTGCTTCGGGAGATCCGTGCGCGCCTGCCCCATGAGTCGTTGTTGTATGTGGCGGACAGTGGTCACGTTCCCTATGGCGAGAAAAGTCCGGAATTTATCCGCGAACGCTGCCGGGCCATCGCTGCTTTCTTGGTTGAGCAGGGCGCCAAAGCGCTGGTGCTGGCCTGCAACACCGCGACGGCGGCCGGCGTGGCTGACTTGCGAGAGCAGTATCCACGGCTTCCCGTGGTTGGGATGGAGCCTGCGGTCAAACCTGCCGCTCGGGCCACCCGCAGTGGAGTAGTTGGGGTGCTGGCAACGACTGGCACGCTGAAGAGCGCTAAATTTGCAGCGCTGCTTGATCGTTTTGCCAGTGACGTGCGTGTGATCACGCAGCCATGTCCAGGTCTTGTCGAACGCATCGAGGCAGGCGAACTTGCTACGCCAGGCACCCGCATGCTGTTGGAGAGCCTGGTTCAGCCTCTGATCGAGCAAGGGTGCGATACGCTGATTCTCGGCTGCACCCACTATCCGTTTGTAAAGCCTTTATTGCGCGAGATTCTTCCCGCAACGGTCGCTCTAGTCGATACCGGAGCTGCGGTCGCGCGGCATCTCGAAACACTGCTGGCAGCCAGCGGACAGCAAAGCGAATGCGAGGCCGTGGTGCACTTTTGGAGCAGCGGCGATCCTCTGCGATTGGCTGACGTTCTGCCGGTACTTTGGGGTGAAAACGGTACAGTTTCTTACTGTTCTGCTTAGGAACTCCCCGCTGCGCTAGCCCTCTGTACTTAAGCAATACTGAAAAAAACGAAAAGCTTGGCCAATTTCGATAAGGAAATTTCGCATGAACAAATTGATCTCCTTCGCTGCGGTTGCGGCAATTTCGCTGGGCCAGGTAGCTGCCGCCCATGCTCTTGACCTGACCGCTGCGGTTGGGCGTACCGGCGAGTCGACAATGACTTATCGACTGGGAGCGCAGATGGATTTCAATCGTAGCTGGTTCGAGACGGGCGTGGGCCGGCTGACCGGGTATTGGGATGCGGGCTACACCTACTGGGAAGGTGACGAGACCTCGAGCAATCACAGCATCTCACTTGCGCCAGTGTTCGTGTACGAGTTCAACACTGGATCGGTAAAACCGTACCTAGAAGCGGGCATCGGCATCGCGGCTTTCGAAAACACCGAAATAGAAAACAACGATCTTGGGTCCTCCTTCCAGTTCGAGGATCGGTTCGGTGCCGGCCTGCGTTTCGCTAGCGGCCAGGAGATAGGCTTACGGGCTATTCACTATTCCAACGCTGGCATCAAGGACCCCAACGACGGCATCGAAACTTACGCGCTGCACTATCGAGCCTCGTTCTGACAGCTCGATCATGAAGCTGATGGTGGAAGCTGTCAGCCGTCCAGATAGGCTCGTGCTGAGCCTTTGCGCTCTTCGAGGCAGTCATCCGAGCCCAGCTCGAACTCCCGACAGATAAGCGGGCGCCGGCTGTAGATAGTGCAGCGCATGCTGTCCCGGTCCAGCGCCGCGCACCAACCGTCGTCCAGACGGCGCATGACCTGGCCACCCCAATCGTCTTCATCGATGAAGCGTTCCGGGACGCCGGTGTCGGTCAGCAGCATGACTTCAAGGCGGCAGCAGCACGCGGCACAGCTGCTGCAGCTGACTGTGTCGTCAGTCAATTGGCGGTGGGGGATGGCAGATTGAGTCATCGCGGCAGTCTACGCGTCTTGCGTCTGGATAGCTGCAAGCCAGGAGCTCCGCGAAAAGGGTAAAAGCCAGCACGGACGTGCTGGCTTAACAGGCTAGCTGTTTTCTTCGATCTGCTTGTTTTTCCAGCCTTCACCGCCGGGTAGCACCAGATTGAGCAGCAGCGCGATGATGGCGCACAGCGAGATTCCGGACAGGCTGAACTCGCCGTAACCGAACGCCATGCCGCCAATACCGAACACCAGCGTGACGGAAACAATGATGAGATTGCGTGCTTCCGCCAGATCCACCTGATGGCGAATCAGGGTGCTCAAGCCAACCACGGCAATCGAGCCGAACAGCAGGCAAAGGATGCCGCCCATGACCGGAACTGGGATGCTAAGCAGTCCAGCCCCGAACTTGCCGATAAATGCCAGAACGATGGCGAAGACTGCCGCCCAGGTCATGATTTTCGGGTTGTAGTTCTTGGTCAGCATCACCGCGCCGGTCACTTCCGCGTAGGTGGTGTTAGGCGGGCCGCCGAACAGGCCTGCGGCCGAAGTGGCCAGGCCGTCGCCGAGCAATGTGCGGTGCAGGCCAGGCTTCTTGATGAAGTTGTTGCCTGTCACGCCACCGATGGCAACAACACCGCCAATGTGTTCGATGGCAGGTGCCAATGCGACCGGGACCATGAACAGAATGGCGCCCCAGTGAAATTCCGGCGCGACGAAGTTCGGAACAGCCAGCCAGGGCGCCGCCGCAATCCCGGCTGTATCCACGACACCAAACATGAACGACAGGCCGTAGCCCACCGAGACGCCGGCGAGGATTGGCACCAGTCGAAACAGGCCTTTACCTAGCACCGCCACCAGCAGGGTGGTGAGCAGTGCAGGCATCGAAATCATCATTGCTGTCGCATAAGGGACCAGCTGAGCGCTGCCGTCACCGGCTTTGCCCATCGCCATATTGACCGCGACAGGTGATAGGGCGAGGCCAATGGAAATGATCACCGGAGCGATCACAACCGGTGGCAGCAGGCGGTCGATGAACCCAGGTCCTTTCAGGCGAACCGCAAAGCCAAGGAACATGTAGACGATACCGGCCGCCACCACGCCGCCAAGCACGGCGGGTAGACCGAAGTCTCCCTTGGCCGCGATGATGGGGGCGATGAAGGCGAAACTCGACGCCAGGAATACCGGAACCTGGCGTTTGGTGACCAATTGAAACAACAGGGTGCCGATACCGGCGGTGAACAGCGCAACGTTGGGGTCCATCCCGGTGATCAGCGGCATCAGCACCAACGCGCCAAATGCGACAAACAGCATCTGGGCGCCGGCTAATACCTGGCGCGCGAGCGGTTCTTCCAAGGGTTGCGACATGCTCAGATGTCCTTCTGCTTGGTGCCGAAGATTTTGTCTCCCGCATCGCCCAGGCCCGGCATGATGTAGCCGTTCTCGTCCAGACGGTCATCAATGGAGGCGGTGTAGATGGTGACGTCCGGATGTGCCTTTTCGACGGCCTCAATGCCTTCCGGTGCGGCGACCAGAACCAGTGCGCGGATTTCCTTGCAGCCTGCCTTTTTCAGCATATCGATGGCAGCAACCATCGATCCGCCGGTGGCGAGCATCGGATCGATGATCATCGCCAGGCGCTGATCAAGGTCATCAACCAGGCGCTCCAGGTAGGTGTGTGCTTGCAAGGTTTCCTCATTGCGAGCAATGCCGACCGCGCTGACTTTGGCGCCTGGAATCAAGCTGAGTACACCGTCCAGCATGCCGATGCCGGCACGAAGAATCGGTACAACGGTGATTTTCTTACCGGAAATCTTTTCGACCTGAACTGGACCGCACCAGCCATCAATGCTGTAGTTTTCCAGCGGCAGGTCCCGAGTCGCTTCGTACGTCAGAATCGAGCCCACTTCCTGTGCCAACTCGCGGAAATTCTTAGTGCTGATATCGGCACGGCGCATCAGCCCAAGTTTGTGGCGAATAAGCGGGTGGCGGATCTCTCGAATGGTCATGGCTGGCTCCGGCGGTCGAATAAACCGGCGTAGATTAATGCATCGACGTGTTACCGGCTATTGATGTGTAGGAGAGGGCTTGCCCTGTGCGTGGCCGCATCGGTATCGTCGCGCCCCTTAATTTAGGGGCAGCCGGCCGGGCTGCTTCATCTTCTAACTGTCCTGGAGCATCGCCATGTCCGTCGATCTAGCACACATCCGCCAGATCATGGCTGAAGCCGACTGTCTGTACCCCGACGCCGAGGTTGAAGCGGCGATCGATGCGATGGCCGCGAAAATCAATGCTGAGCTGGCTGACCGCAACCCTGTGGTGTTCTGTGTGATGAACGGGGGGCTGGTCTTCTCCGGCAAGCTGGTGACCAAGCTGAATTTCCCGCTGGAGCTTTCCTATCTCCATGCGACACGTTATCGCAACGAAACGAGCGGTGGAGAGCTGTTCTGGAAGGCGAAGCCGGAAATCTCGTTCATGGATCGTGATGTGCTGATCATCGACGACATCCTCGACGAGGGGCATACGCTTGGCGCGATCATCGATTTCTGCAGGCATGCCGGCGCGGCTGCTGTGCACACCGCGGTGCTGGTCGATAAGGACCATCAGCGCAAAGCTCGCCCAGATCTGAAGGCAGATTATGTTGGGCTAAGCTGTGTTGATCGCTATGTGTTTGGTTACGGTATGGATTACAAGGGTTACTGGCGCAATGCTCCTGGCATCTACGCTGTTAAAGGCATGTAAGTAATAGCGTTATCGCACGGGCAACGTCGCCGGCCCGTGCGCTTTCTCCTATTAGCGACTCCTCGAATGCCTGCGCGTCAAATCACGCGCGCCATCTGTTTCGTTTCGCCTCACGCGTTGCGCTTTGGTAACGCTCCCGTGCATCACTCTATGCCCGAATGTTGAGACTGCATTGCACGCGTGCCCGCCTGAGGCTCGGCTATCGAGCAGGCAGCGGCTAGTTGCGTGCAGCTCTGGCAAATTTCTCGCGAAAGGCGTCGCAACTGCTCTATTTAGAGGCTTGCGTCTGTATTGCTGGCGGCTAAGCTCTCGGATAGCCTCACAAGCGCCTGCGCTGCGGGCAGCCCTATATGCGGCTGAACACCAATGCTGGCAAGGCTGTTCATACTTAAGGATTACAGAGCAAATCAAACCTTAGTGCGCTTAACCCTCAACCTCCGTGTGGGTAGGGTGATCGTACTTCGAACCAACCAGGAGCGCCTCATGACAAAAACAACAAGGCAAGGAATCTTCCAGCCCAAAACACTGGCCCTCGCGGTCGCGTTGGGCATTGCGTCACCCGCTTATGCTGTCACGTTCAATATTGGGGAAGTGGAGGGTCAGCTGGACTCGGCTATGTCGATCGGCGCGAGCTGGTCAACTACTGACCGGGATATGGATCTAGTTGGGGTTGCAAATGGCGGCACCGGATATACACAGACCGGCGACGACGGCCGGCTGAATTTCAAAAAGGGCGAGACCTTCTCGAAAATCTTCAAAGGCATTCACGACCTTGAGCTGCGCTATGGCGACAGCGGTGCCTTTATCCGCGGCAAATACTGGTATGACTTCGAACTCAAGGACGAAAGTCGTCTCTTCAAAGACATCAGTGACAGCAATCGTAAGGAAGCTGCGCAATCCTCTGGCGCTCAGATTCTGGATGCGTTCCTCTATCACAACTACTACCTAGGCGACCTCCCGGGTACTGTTCGCCTTGGTAAGCAAGTTGTCAGCTGGGGTGAAAGCACGTTCATCGGTAACTCGATCAACTCAATCAACCCGCTTGATGCCGCCGCGTTTCGCCGGCCTGGTGCTGAAATCAAGGAAGGGCTGATTCCGGTCAACATGCTCTATGTATCGCAGAGCCTCAGTGATCGACTCAGTATGGAGGCGTTTTACCAGCTGGAATGGGATCAAACGATCATCGACAACTGTGGGACGTTTTTCGCCAGCAATGACGTAGCTGCTGATGGTTGCGATGATAACTACACTGTTCTGTCGGCTGCGCAGCGTGACGCAATTATTGGCGCTGGTGTCAGTATTGAGCAACTAAACGCAGCCTTTGGGACAAACTATGCAGGGCTGGACGATCTGGGGATCACCGTTGGGCCCGAAGGCGTAACCATTCCTAGGGGCGGCGACCGGGACGCGCGTGACTCTGGTCAATATGGTGTTGCCTTCCGCTGGTTGGGCGATACGGCTGAATACGGCGCATATTTCATGAATTACCACAGCCGCACACCGACGGTGGGCTATAAGAACGCATCGGCTGCTGAAATTGGCGCTCTGCTTGGTTTGCTTGGCACGCCATCACCTGCTCCGGGCCTCCCGGCGGGCGCCGCTTTCGGTGCTTTGGCATCTCCCGCGCTGCTGAGCAACGGTGAGTATTTCCTTGAGTATCCTGAAGACATTCGCCTATACGGTGCTAGCTTCGCAACGACGCTTCCTACAGGCACTGCGTGGTCGGGTGAAATCAGTTATAGGCCCAACCTGCCGGTGTCGCTCAACTCGACCTATACCACTGGTTTGCTTGCGACGGGCATCGGCGGTGCCATCGCGGTGGGTGATGTGACTGGGGCGCTTGGACAGGCTGGTGTGGAGCATAAAGGCTACAACCGCAAGGAAGTTACTCAGATCCAAACAACCTTCACGCACTTCTTTGATCAGGTACTTGGTGCGGGACGTGTCACTGTCGTCGGTGAGATTGGCTACGCGCACGTCGGTGGTCTCGAAAGTAAAAGCGAACTTCGCTATGGTCGCGACTCGATTTATGGGCTCGACACCCCGGAATACGGCAATGACGGTTTCGTAACAGCCAACTCTTGGGGCTACCGTCTGCGCGCGCTCGCCGACTATAGCAACGTATTCGCTGGCATAAACCTAACGCCAAACGTGTCCTTCTCTCACGATGTGGATGGTTACGGACCGAACGGTCTGTTCAATGAGGGCTCGAAGGCTGTAAGCGTTGGCGTTGATGCGGTTTACCAAAACCGTTATACGGCCAGCCTGTCCTATACCGATTTCTTCGGTGGTGACTACAACACGCTAGTTGATCGCGACTTTCTTGCTCTCAGCATGGGTGTGAACTTCTAAGGAGGCTATTTCAGTAACGCCGTACGGAGCTCTTTCGAGAGCTCCGCTACGCGCCAGTCTACATATAAGGCCTCCGGCCAAAACAAGATCAAGAGGAACTGGAAGCGTATGAAAACAACAAAAAAATTATTCAGTGTCTTGGCTTTCTCGCTGCTGGCAAGCAGTGTGATGGCTGCAGTCTCCCCTGAGGAAGCCGCAAAGCTCGGCAATACATTGACTCCACTTGGTGCCGAGAAGGCGGGCAATGCCGATGGGACAATTCCGGCCTGGACAGGCGGTCTGTCCACCGACGCTGCTCCGCTGGATAACGGCCATCTGACCAATCCGTTCAAAGGCGAGCAGCCTGAGTTCGTCATCACCGCTCAGAACGTCGACCAGTACAAGGACAAGCTCACGGCAGGCCAGCAGGCCATGTTCAAGCGCTATCCTGAAACGTACAAGATCCGCGTCTTCCCGACTCATCGCAGTGCTGCTGTACCAGATCGAATCTACGAAGCGGCCAAGACCAGTGCGTTGAAAACCGAACTGGTCGACGGCGGTAACGGCATCGCCAATTTCTCTGATAGTCGCTACTACGCTTTCCCCATTCCTAAGAATGGTCTGGAAGTCGTGTGGAACCACATCACCCGCTATCGTGGCGGAAATGTGCGTCGCAATATCGTGCAAGCCACGCCTCAAACAAATGGCAGTTACACGCTGGTGCACTTCGAAGACGAAGTGGCGTTCCCAAGCGATATGTCCGATCTGGATGCCGAGCGTGCCAAGAACGCATTGCTGTTTTTCAAACAGCGGGTAACGGCTCCGTCTCGCCTTGCGGGTAACGTCCTGCTGGTTCATGACTCGCTGGATCAGGTGAAAGATCCTCGCCAAGCCTGGATTTACAACGCCGGTCAGCGCCGTGTGCGGCGTGCACCTCAGGTGGCCTATGATGGTCCGGGCACGGCGGCAGACGGTATGCGGACGACCGACAACTTCGACATGTTTAGCGGTGCTCCTGATCGCTACGACTGGAAGCTGGTTGGTAAGAAGGAGCTGTACATCCCCTACAACAGCTATGAAATCAACTCTAGCGACGTGAAGTACAGCGACGTTCTGAAAGCTGGACACGTGAATCAGGATCTGGCGCGCTACGAGCTGCATCGTGTCTGGGAGATCGAAGCCAACCTGAAAGAGGGTGAGCGCAACATTTACGCCAAGCGTCGTTTCTTTGTTGATGAAGACACTTGGACCATCGTGCAATCGGAGCTGTATGACGGCCGCGGCCAACTGTGGCGTGTCGGTGAGGCGCATATGCTGCAGTACTATCAGCACAAAGTGCCGGCCTATGCCTTTGAGGCGCTCTACGACATTATCTCCGGTCGTTACATCGCTATTGGTCTGAGTAACGAAGAGCCAGCACACGAGTTCGGCTACAAAGCGTCGGCCCGTGACTTTACGCCGGCGGCATTACGTAATGCCGGGGTGCGCTAATCAGGTAGCATCTGTAAGGTGAATAAGGCGGCCAGTTGGCCGCCTTTTTTATTTGTCGGTCAGCCGGGGGTGATACTTTTCAGCCACTAGAGAGCTTCGGTACCCATCCAGTCAGAACGGTATGCTCGTAGGGCGAGTCGACAAAAGATCCGCAATCGTGCAGGTTATTAAGGCGTATGCGCATCGATTAAAGACATGGACTGCCCAGGAGTGGGTGCTGACAGCGGTGCTCAACGCGTTCCTCAATGGATTGATACGAATAAGAGAAACCTCGCTATGTCCGTACGCTTCAACCCTGGTGCCCTCAGCACAGAAGCCGCCGCGCAGGTTCAAATTGCGACTATCCCTCGGCTCCCGCCGTTACATGTACCAAGGCCTCGACTCGTCGATGCTTTATTGGAAGCCCACTGCCGGCTGCGTTTGATCTGCGCACCTGCCGGCTTTGGCAAGAGTGTGCTGATGAACGAATGCGCGCGGCTTGTACCTGCCGATACGCATCTGGTCTGGCTTGATCTAGGCGGTAGAGGGTTCTCTGCGGAAGCTCTGTATTCCCAACTTCGTCGGGTATTGAACAGCACGATTGAGGAGAGCGGTGACGTTCAGCAAGACCTCATTGATCTGCTGAATGATTTTCCGCGACCGCTTTGGATAATGTTGGATGACTATCCGCGGGAGGTAACAGCGCCCTTCGACGCCTGCCTCGACTTGCTTATCGAGAGGGGCCCCGAATCCGTCAGCTGGTGGGTAAGCAGCCGTCGGCAGCCCGCTTGGAAGCTGCCTAGGCTATTGTTGCAGGGTGACTTGTTCGAACTGGAGGCTGAAGCGCTGGCGCTGACTGCGAGTGAGCTCCGGTTATTGCTCAAAGCGCACCGCCTAGAGCTCGCCGATGACACCTTCAAGCAATTGATATCGGGCAGCGAGGGGTGGCTGGCCGGCGTCAGCTTGCTCTTATTGAATGCTGATGAGCAGGCGGTTCGTGAGCGATTGATTGCCGGTACTTCACTGTTACGAGATTACGTGCAGCGCGAAGTACTTGAGGGGCAGAGCGAGGATGTTTGCCGTGCGCTTTTCGCGCTGGCGCGCATGCCGCGCTTTTCATCGCAGTTGTGTGAGCACGTCCTCGACGGAATCGGAAGCGATCTTCTCGATGTGCTCAAAACATCCCAGCTGTTTATTCGCCAGACCGACAATTGTGGTGAATGGTATCGCCTGTGGCGGCCGCTGGCGTTGATGTTGCGACGCATGCCCGGGGTAGCATCGCCCACCCAGACGCACCTGCGTGCCTGCCAATGGTTTGCCAACCGCGGTGAAATGCGCGAGGCGGTGGAGCATGCGCTGTGGGCGGGGCAGCCAGAAGTCGCAGCCAACTTCCTGCAGCGCTACGGGCAGGAGCAATTGCTCATTGGCGACAACGTTTCGCACTTCATGAAGTGGCGCAGTGAGCTGCCGCAAGACTTGTTCAACAGTACGACCCGCTTGATCGTGCTGCATGGCTGGGCTTTGATTATCTCTGCTCGCTTGGATGAAGTGGATGACTGTCTCGCCGATCTGGCGAAGTTCTTTCCTCAGCCCGATGCAAGACGCCAGGCGCAGCTACTTGCTCAGTGGCAAGCTTTGCGGGGCTTTTTAGCCCGTTTACGAGGTGAGCCGGAGGCTAGGGATTACTGCCTTCAGGCCTTAGAGGTCCTTTCTGATCATGCTTGGGCCCAACGGGTGCTTTGTTATCAGGCGTTATCTCAACAGGCGATAGCCGAAAGCCAGCTCGAATTGGCCCAGCATTACAACAGTGAAGGCATGAAGCTTGCCCGGCTCAAGGGCAGCGTTCTGTATGAAGCGATGCTGAGCGTCGATCGAATTCAGCTGCTTGAAATTACCGGCGAGTTCGAGCGAGCCGTTGGGGTTCTCGAAGAGTCTTTGATGGTCCTACGCGACGGTGTCGGCCACAGCCCGATTATTGGTCGGCTAAAGCTGCTACGGGGCCATCTGCTCGCCTATCAGGGGCTCGATGAGCCGGCCCGCGAAGCGTATCAGCAAGGTCGAGCCGAGACTGAGACCTGCGGCGATTCGTACGTATTCTTCGGCTATGCAGGTCTGGCAGAGCTTGCAGCTCGCAGCCAGGAATTCCCTTCGGCTTACCATTGGTTACGAGAGGCCGAGCGGTTGGCCCAGTGGCGGCATGTGCCGGAAGCGCGTTTCAGGGGCATTCTGCCATTGATTACCGGCGTGACCTGGCTGCATCAAGGGCAGCTGAAGAAGGCCAGGGCCATATTCGTACAGGTGCTGGAACTCTACGATGGCCACACCTATATCGCACCGTCCGGGTTTTACGAGTTACTTCCACGAGTTCATCGCTATCTTGCGGTTATCGACATACTGTCCGGCCGTGGCTCGCTGGCTATCGACACGCTGCGCGAACTGATCGACCAAAACCTCCGTTCTCAACGGTTGGGCCTGGCCTGTGAGTGTCGTTTTACGCTGGCCGAAGCGCTCCAAGTGGATGGCCAGCATGACGAAGCAGAACTGGAGTTACGCAAAGCCCTCGCTGAGGCTGCGAGGCAGCATCTGGTCAAGCCGCTGTACGAAATGCAGCATCGTCAGCCGCAATGGCTTGCTAGCATGTTGCCTGCTGGCAAGGGGGAAAGCCTGCGTGATCGATTGTTGCAATTCGAGCGAGAACCAGAAGAGAGCGCTGCTTCAGCCGATGAAATCATCCTGAGCAACCGCGAACTCACGGTCCTGCGTCTCATCGCCCAGGGATGCTCGAATCAAGAAATCGCCGAGCAGTTATTTATTTCGCTGCACACGGTCAAGACCCACGCGCGGCGAATCAACACCAAACTCGGGGTGGCCAGACGTACGCAAGCGGTGGCGCGCGCTAAGGCTTTGGCCTGGCTTTAGTCTGATCAGCAGTGGCAGACCTAGATAAGCGCGTGTTGTAACGAGGGGCGCTGCCTGCCGCTGCGCCGGCAGAGAAATTGGCATTTTTCAGCTGTGTCAGAAGATCGGCAGCGCAAAGCCTACCGGCGGCAACGTTGACCTTTACTGTGCTGCTGAATGCGAATGCTTGGTCAGGCGATAAGAGGTGGTCTGCCCGCCTCGTTCGATGGCGAGGCTGAACTGGAGACTGGTGATCAGGCGCTCCAGCTGCTGCTGGTCCCGCCATTGGCTGGAACTGATGAAGCGCTTTACCGCCACGCCCATCGTGTCGGTCAGCGTCAGCAGAATACTTCCGTCGGGTTTCTGAATACTGAAATTGACGTTGTAGTCTGGCTGAAACACATCACTGATTTTCTTGAATGGACTGTCCATGCCGGTTCCTGATTGGATGACTGCCCCCAATGGACCTGATGCTGTTTAACTAGTTTCGCCCGCTGAGCGTGTTGCTCTGTGGCAAAAGGAAGCACTAGCGGCCTGGGCTAAGCATAGCGCTCCGGCACTGTCAGGCCGGTTCGGAGGAAGCCGGCAGCTCCTGCAGTACTTCCGGATTGTTTTTAAAGGCCTTGGCAAAGAGGTCACGGTGTCGGGCCATGAAGATGCCGATGACTTCAGCCTGCTGTTCGCTAAGTGACGGTGTGGCTTTCTGCAGTGCCGCAGCCAAGGCCTCGGCAAGCTCGAGCATTTTGTCGTGACGATCGGCTTCGGCTTTATCCATGAACAAGCGCTCCAGGTCCCGGCTGCTGCGGTACACAACTTCGACGGCCATCTGCCACCTCGGCTCAATTGATAAAAATACTGTTTATCCATACAGCATATGCTGGCTGGCGCTGATTGAAAAGCCTCCCTGTGACGTCTGCGTGACAGCTGGTCAGCTCAGTCAGCGAAGTGCCCTCGAAGCCGCTCGGCGCGAAAGTCGAGATTGCGGCTGCGGTAGCCCGCGCGCAAGGGTGGTAGCGGGGCGCAGGAGTGCCAGCGTTGACCGGGTTGCAGGTCGCCCGGGCCGCGGTATTGTGGCGCATCGTAGTTGGAGGTTACCAAGTTGAGGCTTGAGCCGGGCGAGTAGGCGGCTACTTCCCAGCTCAGGCTGCGCACAGGCTTGGGACTATGGTTGTCCAGAATGATGCGCAGCGGCTGTCCGGCTGGGCAGCTAGTCGGTGAATACGACATCCGCAGTTCGAGCTGACCAAGCAGATGTTCCTCACGTTGTTCTTGCCAGATCACCCAAGCGGCAACGACACCAAGGCCGAGCAGCGCTCCCAAAGAAATCGGCACCGCTCGAAGTGGATACCGAATCAGTAAGATCAGCCAGGCTGCGACTAGAAACGCGCCGATCAGCATGATGAGCGGGCGCGTGAATGGTTAGCCATTGAAACCTCTTTTTCAGCGTGATCCGGCAGACATCCTAACGCCGGTTCGCACAGGGTGCGACTTTCAGATGTCGGCCTGTGGTCGTGTTGGTGGACGCACGTCAGGAATCCTTATCGGGGCGGGCGTGGCTGGCGAGTCGCTCAAGCGCGGCCCTGAGCTTGGGATCTGTTATGCCACGAGCGGTTTCCTGAATATTGTCTGCTGCTCGCACCGACAGTTCTGGCGCCGGTCCGGGCTTATGCCGCGGTGTTTCCGGGGGCTGAACCTTGAACTGAATACGGCTCAAGCCGCTGAACTCGTCTATGCATTGCAGCTGACGTTGTAAGCGTCTTTGCTGATAGCGCAGTCGCGTTGCCCAGTGGCCGTCGGTAACGATCAATAGCAGGGTACCTTCGCGCCATGAGGCGACACGGCAAAACTCCCGTGCCGCGGGCTGCAGTTGGCTGTCGACCAGTTGTTGCAGGCGATCCAGCCGCCTCGCCTCGCCAAACAGCGCTTTTAGTGGTTTGGCCTCGCGCAGTAGCGCTGCGGGCGCTCGGGCCGGCAAAGGGCGAAACGACATGGCTGACGCTCGTAGCTTAAGAGCCGACATGTTAGCAGAAGCATGCATATACCTTCTGATCGAGGCATCACTGGCTAAACCTGCGACCGAATCGTCTGATTCCTGGCGCCATTGGCTGGCTCGCCTGCGCAGTAGGCACCTTTCCTCTCGAACGTTTCCGAGTAGAATGCCCCCTTTGCACGAAGCCGTGGTGGCCCTGCGGCCGTGCCTCCATCCCCAGCATGGAAGTCTTTGTCGATATGTTTGCGCCTTTAATGAAGAAGCTCTTTGGTAGCAAGAATGAGCGTGAGGTCAAGCGCATGCTCAAGGCGGTTCAATCCGTCAATGCGCTCGAAGAGCAGATGCTGTCTCTCTCCGACGAGCAATTGCGGAGCAAGACCGAAGAGTTCAAGGCCCGCCTCGGCCAAGGCGAGACCCTTGATCAAATTCTTCCCGAAGCCTTTGCCGTCTGCCGCGAAGCCGGCAAACGCGTTATGGGGATGCGGCACTTCGACGTGCAGCTGATCGGCGGCATGACGCTTCACGAAGGCAAAATTGCCGAAATGCGTACCGGTGAAGGCAAGACGTTGGTTGCGACCTTGGCCGTATACCTCAACGCACTCGCTGGCAAAGGTGTTCATGTTGTTACGGTGAACGATTACCTGGCGCGTCGCGATGCCAACTGGATGCGTCCGCTGTATGAATTCCTGGGTTTGACAGTGGGTATCGTCACACCTTTCCAGCCGCCGGAAGAGAAGCGCGCAGCGTACGCGGCTGATATCACATACGGTACGAACAACGAGTTCGGCTTCGACTACCTGCGCGACAACATGGCATTCAGCCTGGAAGAAAAGAACCAGCGCGAACTCAATTTCGCGGTTATCGACGAGGTCGACTCGATCCTCATCGACGAAGCCCGCACTCCACTGATCATCTCCGGCCAGGCCGAAGACAGCTCCAAGCTCTATCAGCAGATCAACCAGTTGATTCCTCTGCTTAAACAGCACATTGAAGAGGAAGAGGGCGTCGTTACTCAGGAAGGTCACTTCTCGATCGACGAGAAGACACGTCAGGTCGAACTGAACGAGTCTGGCCACCAGTTTGTCGAGGAAATGCTGACCAAGGCAGGGCTGCTTGCCGAAGGCGAGAGCCTGTATTCGGCACACAACCTCGGCTTGCTGACCCACGTGTATTCCAGCCTGCGCGCGCACAAGCTGTTCCACCGCAACGTTGAGTACATTGTCCAGAACAATCAGGTGTTGTTGATTGACGAACACACCGGTCGGACCATGCCAGGGCGTCGCCTCTCCGAGGGTCTGCATCAGGCCATCGAGGCAAAGGAAGGGCTGCCGATCCAGCCGGAAAGCCAGACCCTTGCGTCGACTACCTTCCAGAACTACTTCCGTCTGTACAAAAAGCTGTCGGGCATGACCGGTACTGCAGACACTGAAGCATTCGAGTTCATGCAGATCTACAACCTGCCGGTGATGGTGATTCCGACCAACAAGCCGCTGGCACGCAAGGACTACAACGACCTGGTCTACCTGACCCAGGAAGAGAAATTCGCTGCCATCATTGCGGACATCAAGGATTGCCAAAACAACGGCCGCCCTGTGCTAGTGGGCACCGCAACCATTGAAACCTCGGAATATGTTTCGCGCTTGCTGGTCAGCGAAGGCATCGAGCACAAGGTGCTCAATGCCAAGCATCACGACAAGGAGGCCGAGATCATTGCCCAGGCAGGACGCCCAGGTGCGGTCACGATCGCGACCAACATGGCCGGCCGGGGTACCGACATCCTGCTCGGCGGCAATTGGGAAGTTGAAGTTGCGGCGCTCGACAGCCCCTCGGACGATCAGGTCGCTCAGATCAAATCCGACTGGCAGAAGCGTCATCAGGCGGTACTCGAGGCGGGTGGTTTGCATGTGATCGCGTCTGAACGTCACGAGTCGCGTCGTATCGA
>TARA_R100000541_G_scaffold301_29_pt1 | contig 36178 bp, 37 predicted proteins | sample TARA_R100000541 | Tara Oceans TARA_R100000541 (sample SAMEA2621416) | marine metagenome | biome: marine biome (ENVO:00000447); feature: surface water layer (ENVO:00002042); material: "saline water (ENVO:00002010), including plankton (ENVO:xxxxxxxx)" | depth 5 m | reverse complement strand
CCCGCCCCAGCAAGCGCCTGGCTTCGCCAGCGGTTATAGCTGGGCGAAGGTATCCAATTTGCTAGTGCAGGACGCAGCGCTTACCTCAGCGCAGTACGAGAGCCTGGTGACGGGGGCGCATGAGAGCAACGCACTGACCGCATACGTGGTGCCGCTGGCGAATGCTGGTGCGGAGGCGGGCGATACATCCGGCTGGACGGTCGAGTCGGGCGGCATGGCAGTGCGATCGGCAAACCCACCGCCATTGTCAGGAGCCTGGTATTTCTCAGGGGGCTCGTTCGTCCAGTCTGTATCGCGCCAGCGCGTGCCGTTGTCGGCTGCAGGGTTGAATGATGCAACCGTGGACAGCGGAGTGGCGTGGGCCAAGTTGCGCTGGGGTCAGGCAGCCTACTCGGATCAAGACCCGGGCGGCATGGGGGTGCGATCGCTTGATGCTGGCAACGTCATGCTGTCCACGGTGTATTCACCGCTGGCTTACACGCTGGGCGGTGGAGGCGCTAGTGGCCCGTGGTATTGGTATCCCAGGTCAGTGGCTGTGGGTCTACCTGTTGGAGCGCGTTCTCTCGACGTCCTTTACAACGCGGCGAGCCGTACAGCGGGGACCAATAACGACCTTTATGTGGATGATGTTAGTTTGGTCATCTATTCGCCGTAGGCGCTATCAGCGGCTAACTGCAAGTCTTAATTTATGTAAGTTAGTGATGGACTACTTACGCGACTTCTTCCGTAAGGTTGTGGTTTTCCGGCCCGCTCAACAGCGGGCTTTTTTATGCAAGGAGCAACCATGCAGCCAGCAAAACTTGATCTGCACATCGTGCAGGGCTCGACCCTGCGCGACACATTGCGGCTGATGCAGCCGCGCTACGAATATCGGCCGATCCGTTCTCTGGCGCCTCGCTGACGCACACGATCGAGTTCACCTAAGCCCCGCCAGTCGGGGCTTTTTTACGCCTGGAGTTTCCCATGCACACATCACAGAAGGGGCTTGACCTGATCAAGTCCTTCGAGGGGCTGCGCCTGTCTGCCTATAAGGACGTGGTAGGCGTGGTCACCATCGGCTACGGCACAACCTCCGGCGTGAAGATTGGCGACACCATCACGAAAGAGCGCGCGGAGGAGCTGCTGCGCGAGGACGTGAAGCGGTTCGAGGGTTATGTCGATCGGCTGGTCAAGGTGCCGCTGACTCAGGGCCAATACGACGCCTTGGTCTCCTTCGTTTATAACCTCGGCCCGGGCGCGCTGGAGAAGTCCACGCTGCTCGACCAGCTGAACCGTGGCGACTATGACAGCGCCGCGGAACAGTTTGGCAGATGGGTTAAGGCTGGAGGCAAGACGCTGGCCGGCCTGGTTCGTCGCCGTGCTGCAGAGCGCGCGCTGTTCGAGGGGGCGTGATGCTGAATCTCATCCCATCGCAGTACAAGCTGATCGCCGCAGGAACCGCTGTGCTCGCGCTGATGGCTCTTTCTGCTACCGGTGCGTGGCAGTGGCAGGCGAACAGCTACGAACGCCAGATAAGCGATATACGGGGCGACTATGCCGAGGCAGCACGCCAGGCCGAAGCCCGTGCCCGATCCGAAGAGCAGCGCCGACAGACAGCCATTGAGGGAATTCGCCGTGACGCACAAGACAAGATCGCTGTGGTTGCCGCTGATGCTGCTGCCGCTGATGACGCTGCTAGCCGGCTGCGCGCACGAGTCGCCCAGCTATCACGCCGACCCGCCAGCTGTGCCGGTTCTTCCGGTGGAGGCCAGGCAGCCGAACCCGCCCGAGATCTGCTTGCCGTCATGCTCAGCCGGATTGATGAGGCTGCGGGAGGAGTTGCTGAATTTGCCGATCGAAGCCGAGCGGCAGGACTGACGTGTCAGGTTTCGTATGATGCTGTGAAGGGGAATTAGGGTTGCCCGGACGGGCTAGGACGGTAGACCGGAACTCCGGCCTCCTGTGCTGCGGAGATCATATCGAGCGTGCCTCGCCCGCCAGGGAATGCTACGACGCCGTCTGGCTTGAGGGTTAGCATGTAGCGGTTTCGGATTGGGCCGGCTCGGCGACCGAGTGACTTCCAGTCTGCCGGGCAGTCGGTGTGCTTGATGCCGTGAGCCTTCGCCCATTCCTTGGCCAGGCTATCGGCGCCGGGCGCGTCACCCTGGATGATTTCGCAGATGCTCCGCAGCGTGTGGATCTTGTCCAGCACCTGAAACACGAACGCGCGGTCGGCATAGTCGCGGCCTCCGCAGACGATGATTCGGACGGGCATCATGCCTCCCTGGCTGTCTAATACTAGGTCGGAGTTCCGCGTGTTTTCTGGCCTGTAGAGTCGCTATGTAACGGTTGTATTTTAGACAGCTAATCGCTGAAGCGCTGATTCTGCGCGGCCTTCGGCCTGATTCTTACACTACTGCTGCATCATGGGCGTGTGATGGGACAGGTCTTGTGACATATAGCTCGACTTGGGGCGATGTGACAGCGCGGGCGCGGCTCGCTCCCTCTCAGGTAACGGCCGTTGCTGGCACTGTGCGCAGGATGAAATAAACCGGGAAGGTTATCATGGCCTGCATGGATGCGACGGGCCAACCTGCCGAGCCGATACCTGGGATGCCCCGCATGGGTTTGATTGCTTTGGAACTGCTATGTCTGCTCTAGAACAGGCGTCGAACGCATCGGCGAATCTGCTTCTCGTTACGTTGGTCAACGTCATCGTCGTTGCTGTCGCCGTGGCGATTCACTACGAGTTTCTGTCGCGCCTGTCTGCAAGCAGGCCGAGCCCCCATTTCCATCACCGCGTCGGGATAGTATTTGGTGTGTTCGGCGCATTGACCGCGCATGCCGTGGAGGTCTGGGTGTTCGCCTTTGCCTACTACCTCATGCACCACGCGACTGGCTGGGGGACGCTAGCCGGCGAGTTCAGCGGCAGCCTGCTGGACTGTGCCTATTTCTCTTTCACGACCTTCACGACCGTCGGTTTCGGAGATATCCACCCCGTCGGTGCCATTCGATTCCTGACGGGCATCGAGGCATTGACGGGCCTGGTGTTGATCACCTGGACCGCCTCGTTTCTGTTTCTCGAAATGCAGCGCCACTGGACCGTCCGCTGATGGCATTCATCAGGCTGTGTCTGGCAACGTGTGGCTGACCCTCAGAAACGTGCGCTGCTAAGGTAGCGTTTGATATCGATATCAGGAGCCTTCATGTCCGCCTTGACCGAACTCGCGACCCAGCTAGGCCATGCGCTCCAGCAAAAGTCGGCGCAAGTAACCACCGCCGAATCTTGCACAGGGGGAGGTATTGCCGAGGCCATTACCCGCATTGCTGGCAGCTCGGCATGGTTCGAGGCTGGTTATGTCACCTACTCGAACCGTCAGAAAACGCGTCAGCTGCAGGTGCCGGAACATCTGTTTTCAGAAGTCGGTGCGGTGAGTCGTGAGGTTGTAGAAGCGATGGTCAGCGGCGCCCAGGTCGCCAGCGGAGCGCGCTACGCCGTTGCCGTCAGCGGCGTAGCAGGGCCGGGCGGTGGATCGCCGGATAAACCGGTCGGTACGGTTTGGTTGGCCTGGGGGTGCGAGGGTGAGCGGTTTGCAAGACGCTTCCAGTTTGACGGCGACCGACAGTCTGTTCGTGAGCAGAGTGTGAAGGCTGCGCTCGTCGGATTGATCCGCCTAGTGGCCGGAGAAAATCCTATTGAGGGCTAGGCGCTCGTTTTTGCCTATGCTCTAATACTGTCTACTTATACAGTTGTCGTGGCCTCTGGCCCTCTTGATCAAGTGAGGATTGTAATGGACGAGAACAAGAAGCGCGCCTTGGCTGCCGCCTTGGGCCAGATCGAAAAGCAGTTCGGTAAAGGCGCGGTCATGCGCATGGGCGATCATGATCGCCAGGCGATTCCAGCCATTTCCACTGGCTCGCTGGGCCTGGACATCGCGCTCGGCATTGGCGGTCTGCCTAAAGGTCGGATCGTCGAGATCTACGGTCCGGAATCTTCCGGTAAGACCACCATGACGCTTTCCGTCATTGCTGAGGCTCAGAAGGCCGGCGCCACTTGCGCCTTCGTCGACGCCGAACATGCGCTGGATCCCGATTACGCTGGCAAGCTCGGCGTCAATGTAGACGACCTGCTGGTTTCACAGCCCGATACCGGCGAACAGGCTTTGGAAATCACCGACATGCTGGTGCGCTCCAACGCGGTCGACGTGATCATTGTCGACTCCGTAGCGGCTCTGGTCCCCAAGGCGGAAATCGAAGGCGAGATGGGCGATACCCACGTCGGTCTGCAGGCTCGTCTGATGTCTCAGGCGCTGCGCAAGATCACCGGTAACATCAAGAACGCCAACTGCCTGGTTATCTTCATCAACCAGATCCGCATGAAGATCGGTGTGATGTTCGGCAGCCCGGAAACCACCACCGGCGGTAACGCATTGAAGTTCTATGCATCGGTTCGTCTCGACATCCGCCGTACCGGCGCGGTGAAGGAAGGCGACGAAGTGGTCGGCAGTGAAACGCGCGTCAAGGTCGTCAAGAACAAGGTGGCGCCACCGTTCCGTCAGGCCGAGTTCCAGATTCTTTACGGCAAGGGCATCTACCGCAATGGCGAGGTCATCGACCTTGGCGTTCAGCAGGGTCTGGTCGAGAAGTCTGGTGCCTGGTACGCCTACAAAGGCAACAAGATTGGTCAAGGCAAGGCCAACGCTGCTAAATACCTGGAAGAGAATCCAGAGATCGGTCGCGAGATCGAACAGCAGATTCGTGACAAGTTGCTGGTGGTTTCTCCGAGCAGCAAGGCTAATCCGGTCGTTGAAGACCTGGCCGAAGCTGACCTCTAAGCAGCATGCCGGTCGTGCTCGACAGCCCTGCCGCCGTGCGGCGGGCCGCTATGGATTTACTGGCCCGGCGCGAGCACGGACGTATGGAGCTGAGTCGCAAGTTGCGTTCGCGTGGTGCCCCGCCTGATCTCATCGAGCCAGCCCTGGAAAAACTGGCTGATGAGGGGCTGCTCAGCGAGGCTCGCTATCTGGAAAGTTTTGTGCGCATGCGTGCTAATGCGGGTTACGGCCCGTTGCGCATACGTGAGGAACTGACCCAGCGAGGCCTCCTGCGAGAGGAAATCGAGCAGGCGTTACGTGACAGTGGCTTCGACTGGAATGAGCAGTTGCGCGAAGTCTGGTTGCGAAAGTTCGGTGAGTTACCGGGCGATCAGCGTGAAAGGGCCCGCCAGGGCCGCTTTTTAAGCTACCGTGGCTATCCCCTGGATTCGATTGGTCGCCTTCTGCGGGGCGCTTCGCTCGACTGATCCGGATTGGATAGTGGCCGTTTTGCGGCTGGTCGAGATCGCGTCACTAACTGAGCTCGCACTACTTCAATCTTCAGCGCTCAGCGGCGAAGCCCAGTGTTCCTTTGCATTGATAAAGTCGGTCAGCTCCCGTAGCCGGCCATGATCCCTTCCGTTAAATACGAAGCTCAGCCTGGGTAACGGCTGCAGTTCCGGCTCGTCCAATTCCATTTCACAGCACGCTTGCTGCTCGAAGCGGCCTTTGAGACAAAGGTCGGCAAAATGTTCGTTCATGTAGGACACGGCGGAATCGGTCAGTACATGGTTCATGCGCATGACGAAGCGGTCCTGCAGCCATCGGCTCGAGTGGAAGTTGCTGTAGAAGTGATCGATCTCAGCAGCAGCGTCTTCGGCATTGTCTACCAAGCGCATCAGTCGCATATCAGTTGGAAGGATGTAACGGTTGCCTTCAAGCTGTCGGCGCATGAAATTCAGCGCGTCTTTCCAGAATGTGCCGCCGGGCTCATCCAGCAGCACAATCGGCACCAGTGGGCTTTTGCCCGTCTGGACCAGGGTGAGTACTTCCAGGGTTTCGTCCAGTGTGCCGAAACCACCGGGACAGAGCACCAGCGCATCGGCCTCTTTGATAAAGAACAGCTTGCGCACGAAGAAGAAGTGAAAAGACAGCAGGTGGTCGGTGCCATCTACCGTCGGATTAGCATGCTGCTCGAAGGGTAGGGTGATGTTCAGGCCGAGGCTGTTATCCATGCCTGCGCCTTCATGGGCAGCCGACATGATGCCGCCACCGGCACCGGTAATAACCATCAGGTCGTAGCGTGCAAGCGTCTCGCCGAGCTCGCGGGCGAGCGCGTATAACGGATGTTCGATGGGCGTTCTCGCCGAGCCGAAAACGGTCACTTTGCGGCGACGCTTGAACTGATCGAGGCGGCTGAAGGCGTGCTCCATTTCACGCATGGTCTGTAGCAGAATCTTGGCGTCCCAGCGGCTTCGGTCGGCTTGAGCCATGCGCATGACGGTAACCAGCATTTCCCGATACAGGGGCAGGTTCTGGCTGCTGGATGGAACTACGAGTGCAACCAGTTCATCGATTTTCTTCGATAGCTCGGCACCACTGGTTTTGAAATGTCGCGACAGGTAATCGTCCGATTCGAAAGGCATACAAGGTCTCCCTGTGGAAGCTGGGGCGCTGCTCATCCGCCGGGCGCGAGAACCATATCTCGCACTGTGGTCTGAGTAAGTCCAGACAGCCGCCGAAAACAATCTGGGTGATGGTATGTCGGCATTTGGCGTTCGTGACGCACTTGTTTCATGCCTAACAGTAGCTCAGCGCGAAGATGTCGAACGTCGGTTCTATCGCTCGGTGAACAGCCACGATCATCGCGCGTGCAGCTTATGTCTGGGCATCAGTTTCCGGCCATCAGAGTGCGATGCGATCCCCCGGTTCCGGAATGCGGGCTTGCCAATTGAGGCGAACACGCAGGGCCTCCTGCAATGTACGCATCTTGTCCAGCTCCCCATGGACTAGATACAGCTCCGGGCGCGACTTGAAGTGGCTAGCCCATTCGATCAGCTGCGATTGCCCCGCATGCGCGGAGAAACCGCCCAACGTATGGACCTGGGCGTTCACCGCTATGCGCTGATGCATCAGCTTGACGGTTTTCGCTCCATCGACGATGGCGCGACCAAGTGTTCCGCTAGCCTGGAAGCCAGGAATGACCAGGTGACATTCCTTACGCCAGAGGTTGTGCTTGAAGTGATGAAGAATGCGCCCACCATTGCACATGCCGCTGCCGGCGATAATGATCGCGCCACTTTTGAAACGGTTGATGGCCATCGATTCTTCAGGGGTTGGCGTCGCCCTGAATATCGGCAGCCATGTCTCGATACGCTGCCGGTTACTATCGGGTGCTGCGCCTGGTTCTATGTCCAGCTGCTCCTGGAAAAGTGAGTAGATTGCGTTCGCGCCGATGGCCATCGGGCTGTCCAGAAAGACCACTTGCTGAGGCACTCGGCCCTGGTGGTACAGAAGGCCGAGGTAATAGATCAGATCTTGCGTGCGGCCAACGGCGAAGGACGGCATGAGTACGTTGCCACCATCACGGTGGGCTTGCTGAAGGATCTCGGCCAGTTCTTCGATGGTTGCCTGATGATCGCGGTGGTCGCGATCGCCATAGGTGGACTCCATCAGTACCACGTCGGCTTCGCGCAGTGGCGTCGGTGCGTGCATCAGGGGCGAGCAGGCATTGCCGAGGTCCCCGGAAAATACCAGGCGGCGGGTGGCGCCAAAGTCGGTGACGTCGACTTGAACGATGGCTGAGCCAAGGATGTGTCCCGCATCAAAGAAGGTCACGGAGACCCCCGGTGCGGCTTCGAAGACGTCGCCATAGGCGTGAGGCTGTCGTTGCGCAAGCATGCGTTCGGTGTCTATCCGTGTGTAGAGCGGATTGATAGCCGGCTTGCCCAGACGCGCGCGCCAACGGTTTTCCCATTCGGCGTCCTTTTCCTGGATGTTCGCCGAGTCGAGCAGCATCAGCTCGACCAGCTTCCCGGTCGCTTCGGTGACATGAATCGACCCTTTGAATCCGGCTGCCACGAGCTTCGGTAACAAGCCGCTATGGTCGATGTGTGCGTGTGACAGCACCACGGCATTCAGGGTCTGCGGGTCGAAGCTAAAACCTGCACGGTTGCCGGCCTCCTCTTCGCGCCGCCCTTGGCGCATGCCGCAGTCTAGAAGCACGCGAACGCCATCATGGGTTTCGATCAGATAACAGGATCCGGTGACCTGTTGGATGGCGCCGAGAAAGCTGAGCAAAGCCATGAGAACCTCCTGTCTGTACAGTTGCGCCCAGCATGCCCGCTATGCCGGCAGCTCATCTTGATGCATATCAGAGAGAGCCCGCTAGACGCTGACTAGACTATCGCCAATGCCCACCAACGGAGTGCCTCATGAATCAGCTACTGCCCAGTCTTGACGAGCTGGACCATCATGCGGAGATCCAGCCGGAGTTCGCTCGCTGGCGAACCGGGTACGGACCCTTTGAACATGCTTTGGAAACCCAGGCTGCCGTATTTCGCCTGGCCCATCAGCTGGTACAGGCCGAGCTGCAGCCGGATTTGGCAAGTGTGTATCGGCTGCTGCAGGCGATCGACAGGATCGGTTCGGCTGGCCTGTGGCTGGTTGTGCACATGACCTATGCGCGTCGCGTTCGGCTGGACGGCTCTGAACTCAGCGTCGAGGACTTCAAGGCTGCGCCAGAAGGACATACCGGCGGCTCTCTAAATATGGTGCCTGCCTACGCCGGGTATCTCGGACTGAACGCCCTGACTGGCAGTACGCGTGCATGGTTGATGGGGCAGGGCCACTGCGTTGCAGCGATCGAAGCGCTGAATCTGCTTACCGACAACCTGCACCCCGAACAGAAGCAAGCCTATGGTGGTGGCGAAGCGGGTATCAATCGGCTCCTTGAGGACTTCTACGGCTACCATCAGGCGGCGGATGGCAGCCCCTCAGCGCCTCTCGGCAGCCATGTCAATGCACACACTGGGGGCGGTATCGCCGAAGGCGGATACCTTGGCTTCGCCGAGCTGCAATATGCCCACATGCCACTGCCTGGCGAGACGCTGGTGGCCTTTCTATCCGATGGTGCAGCAGAGGAACAGCGCGGCAGCGACTGGATTCCGCGCTGGTGGCGTGCAGAGGATTGCGGTGTAGCGCTGCCCATCATGATCGCCAATGGTCGGCGTATCGAACAACGCACCCAGCTTGGCACTCACGAGGGGCTTGAAGGGTTTCGCCAGCATCTTAGCCGTTGTGGCTTTGACCCCATCCCGTTCGATGGGCGCGACCCGGCTGCTTTCGTCTGCGCCCTGTGGGAGATGGAGCAGCGCCTGGTTCGGCGTGTCGAGGAAAAATCCCGCGGTCTGCTGCGCTATCCGCTGCCGATCCCCTACGGAATAGCCGAGACGGTCAAGGGATTCGGCTTCTATGGTGCCGGCTGCAATGCAGCGCATAACCTGCCGCTGCCGGGCAACCCGAGCGTCGATGACGCTTCGCGTGAGTTGTTCAATACTCATGCCGCCCCGCTTTTCGTTCCCTGGGACGAGCTTGAGCAAGCTCGCCAGCTGGTTGCGCAGTCCCGCCATGCGCGCCCTGCCGAGCGCGACAACGTCCTCGCGACCAGGCGGCCCAACGCTCCAGTCATGCCGCCGCTCCGGTATCACGAGCACGCCTGCTCTCCAATGGCAGCGGTAGATGATTTTTTTGTCGAACTCGCCCGTGCCAATCCGTCACTGCGCCCCCGTGTGGGTAACCCCGATGAGCTGGCCAGCAATCGCTTGGGCGGGGTACTCAGAGCGATGAAGCACCGCGTGGTCGATCCTGAAGGAGAGCTGGAGGCGGTGGACGGAAAGATCATCACGGCACTGAATGAAGAGGCGGTGGTTTCCGCCTGTCTTGCCAACCAGGCCGGACTGAACCTGGTTGCCAGTTATGAGGCGTTCTGCGTGAAGATGCTCGGCGCGGTACGCCAAACCCTGATTTTCTCCCGTCAGCAGAAGGAGGTTGGGCGGCCAGCCGGTTGGCTTGGCTGGCCCATCATCGCCACGTCTCACACCTGGGAAAACGGCAAGAACCAGCAGTCGCACCAGGACACCACTTTTTGCGAAGCCTTGCTGAGCGAAATGAGCGATATGGCGAGAGTTTTGTTCCCCGCGGACCACAACAGCGCCATGGCACTGCTGCCTTCGATCTACCAGACCCGCGGTGCGCTGGCTTGCCTGGTCATGCCCAAGCGAGAGCGGCCAGCTATTTTCAATCAGGCGCAGGCCGAGCAGCTTGCCCGTGACGGCGCGATCATCGTTGACGAGCAGAAGGGTGATAACCCCATCCTTCTGATTGCCAATGGCAGCTATCAGTTGACTGAAATGCAACGTGCCACTCAGCGCCTCAAAGAAGCGCGTGTCAGCTATCGTCTGGTGTATCTGCAGGAGCCGGGTCGCTTCCGCGCACCGCGGGATCGTTGGGAGATCGAGGCGCTTGCGGCCGAGGGTGTAACCGAGCGCCTGTTTCCCGAACAGATGGAGATGAGGGTGCTGCTCACTCACATGCGGCCCGAAGTGGCGCGTGGTCATCTCTGGCCGATTTTGCCGGACGTGCGACGAAATTCGGTTCTTGGCTATCGCAATCGTGGTGGCACGCTGGACGAGGGCGGTATGCAATTCGCCAACCGGGCGAGCTGGGCGAATGTATTGGCCGCCTGCGCACGTTTGCTCGATATACCGCGAACCGCACTGCTCAAGCCAGATGAGGCGGCTGCGGTCGCGGGCAAGGGCGATCCGCGCGTGCTGCGCTAGTCAGACCTGTCAAAGGGCAGCGCCGATGCTGCCCTGACTTGTTGCCGGCTTCAGCAATCGCTGGCGCGATAGCGTTCCGTGGTGATCGGTTTTTTGCTCTGGTACTCGCTGAACTCGAAGCGCAACACTGCGCCCTGGCTCATCAGCTGACGCAGGCCCTCGTTGTTGCAGACGCTGGCGGCCAGTTGGGTGCGGACCTGCTTGGGGTTGTCTCGCATCTGCGCGGCATGGCGTGGCTGAACGCTCAAATGGTTAACCAATTCGTTTCCGTCGACGCTGTAGCCCTCGTCGAGCAGGTCGGAGTTGATCGCACGTGGAGTGCCTACACTGCTTTCACGGGCGACTTTTTCCAGCAACTGGCTGAGCGCCTGGTCTTGTGCGGATGCTGTGTGGGCCAAGGGCAGGGCGAGGCAAAGCGTTAAAAGTGTTGTCAGACGGCGCATGGTGATCTCCTGATGACTGCCGTCGTTCGACCGGTGTCGGTCCTCACGGTTCAGCGCTGCCATGGTTTGGGGGCGGCTGTTAAACTCCGCTCCCCCTCTGTTGATCGAACAATCATGACTCACGCCGTCGTCCGCCTTCGCGATGCTCGCCTGGCGCGTAGCGCCAAACCGTTCATTGCCCGCGGTTCTCGCACGCCGCGGTGTGCCCGCTGCCGAGTTGCCTTCAGCCATTGCCTGTGTGACTGGCTGCCATCGGTGACGACCAATAGCGCGGTCTGCCTGATCATGCACGATATCGAGCCGCTGAAACCGAGCAATACCGGTTGGCTGATTGCCGATATCGTCGCTGAAACCTATGCCTTCACCTGGCAACGAACCGGTGTAGACGCTGCGCTGCTAGAGCTGCTGGACGATGCCCGCTATCAGCCCCTGGTGGTCTTTCCGGGTGAGTACGCGCAACCAGATCGGGTGGTTACGGAGCTTGAGGTCACACCGGGGAAGCGCCCGCTGTTCATCCTGCTGGATGCGACCTGGACTGAAGCGCGCAAGATGTTTCGTAAAAGCCCCTATCTGAATCATCTGCCTGTGCTGAGCTTGCAGGCCGACGTACTGTCACGTTATCGCCTGCGTCGCTCGACCCGCAGCGAACACCTGTGCACCGCGGAGGTCGCTGCGTTGTGCTTGGGCTTGGCTGGAGATGACCAAGGCTCCGCGGCACTGGATACCTGGCTCGATGCGTTCACTGACCATTACCTGGGTGCCAAATATCACCGCGCACCAGATCCCGAGGATGCCACTCATCGGGCGCTGGCTGCCCTTGGCCAGCGCTGATATTGGCCTGTGGGTCAATGCCTGGCCACCTGTGGGATTTCGGTAGCAGCCGGCACGGGTACATCCTTGCGCGGCCAGAGTTGGGCGGCGAGCATGCCAACGAACATCAGCGCACAACCAAAATAACCGCGCGGACTTAGGCTTTCATCAAGCAAAAATGCTCCAGCAAGCGCGGCGAACACCGCTTCGAGCGAGAGGATGATGGCCGCGTGCGAGGCGATTGCGTGCTTCTGCGCCACGACTTGCAAGGTATAACCAACCCCCACTGCGAACATTCCGCCATAGATAAGGGCCGGCGCGGCAAGCCCGATGCTGTTCAGGCTGGCTTCTTCGAAGACTGCCGCCAGCAGCAGACTGACGACCGCGCAGGTCACGAATTGCAGAAAGGCCAGGCGAATGGCGTCATGACGACCCACGAAAAAGCTCACCAGCAACACATGAATGCCCCATACGAAAGCGCCAGCCAACTGTATCCAGTCGCCGGAAGCGATCTGAAAGTTTTCGTCGATGCTGAGCAGCGCCATGCCAACCACGGCGAGTATTGCGCCTAGCCAGGTGCCCATGCCGGTCCTCTGGCCAATAGCCAGGCCGAGTAAGGGCACGACGATGACGTACAAGCCAGTGATAAATCCGGAGTTGGTCACGCTGGTGAACAGCAGGCCAACCTGTTGCAGGTTGATGCCTATAGTGAGGGCGAGACCCATGCTGAGGCCTCCAAGCAGCAATCCACGCTGCAAGAATGGCTCGTGGCGAGCAGCGCCTCGGTTTTGGTGCAGCAACAAGGGCAGCAATACGATTGCGCCCAATGCGAAGCGCAGGCCGGTGAACAGGAATGGCCCGATGTTATCCATGCCGACCCGCTGTGCGACAAAGGCGCTTCCCCAGATCATGGCCGTGATCAGCATTAAGAAATCGGCGCGAAGGGCTTGTTTGCGCATGTTTGAACTCGTACGGAAAAACCGCGAACTTTGCATCAAATCGAGGGGCTTTGCCACCGCTTCGCCGTCCGGCGCGGCAAACGGCTGATTAAATGCGGAACGATGATCGAATTTCGCGTGGTGGCGCGATATCATCACCGTGGTCACCCTCGAGCATATTGCGGGTTCTTGCCGTCCTGATTGTCAGCACCCGGCTCAGGCAGGTGAAGCGCCAATAAAAACTATAGGTCCGCCATGGCTGCTTACGAAATCCTTATCGCCGATGATCATCCCCTGTTTCGCAGTGCCCTCCAGCAAGCGTTGACGCTTGGCCTGGGCGATGATGTTCGGCTTTCCGAGGCGGCTAGCATTGCCGAGCTCGAAGCTCAACTGACCCGAACATCGGACTGGGATCTGGTATTGCTGGATCTCAATATGCCCGGCGCTTATGGGTTCTCCGGGCTGGTGCTGCTGCGAGGTCAGTATCCCCAGCTGCCTGTTGTGATGATCTCCGCACAGGAAGACGCTGCGGTTGTTGCTCGCTCTCGCGAGTTTGGCGCCAGCGGTTTCATACCCAAATCCAGCTCACTCGAAACGATTCAGCAGGCTGTTCGGGTCGTGCTTGATGGCGACGTCTGGTGGCCTAGCAATATCGAGGATGTGGCGCACGTCAGCCCCGAAGCCAAGGCTGCCAGCGAAGGGCTCGCAAGCCTCACGCCTCAGCAGTTTCGCGTGCTCACCATGGTGTGCGACGGTTTGCTAAACAAGCAGATCGCCTATGAACTCAGTGTTTCCGAGGCGACCATCAAGGCGCATGTGACCGCAATCTTCCGCAAGTTGGGCGTTCGCACCCGAACCCAGGCTGCTCTACTGTTGCAGCAGATGGGCTCAATCCCCAGCAGCTGAAAACACGTTCTTGCCTGTAGATGCCTCGCTAACCGCGTTGGCTCAGAGTCAGGCAATCGTTGGCAGTACAATCTCATCACTGCGGCGGACGCCTGCCGTCAGCGCTCGGCATTGTTCGATGAATTCGCGCATGGCGGCGGTCTGATATTTCATCGAGTGCCAGATGAAATAGAACTGCCGGGCGAGGTCCAGTTCGGGTGTTTCCAGAGCGACCAAGCTGCCCCGGCGAAATGCATCGCGTAGCGCCAATCTTGAAATGCAGCCGATCCCGAGCCCGGATTCGACGGCTCGTTTAATCGCCTCCGTGTGCTCCAGTTCGAGCCGAATGTTCAATTTGGCCGGATGATGTCGCATGGCATGGTCGAAGGTCAGCCGAGTACCAGAGCCCTGTTCGCGGAGGATCCAGGCTTCGCGTGAGAGTTGATCCAGGCTCACCGCAGTGTGGGCGGCCAACGCATGCTGGGGCGCGCAAAACACCACCAGTTCGTCCTCGACCCAGGGTAATACTTCGATCTCTGGATGCTGGCAGTCGCCCTCAATCAGACCTAAATCAAGTTCATGTTGCGCAACCTGCTGGACAATATGCGCGGTGTTCTGCACGTGGAGTTTCACCCGGCATTCAGGGTGACGCTGCATAAAACTGCCGATGAGCAAGGTGGCGAGGTAGTTGCCGATCGTCAGGGTGGCACCCACGCTCAGCGAGCCGAATCCCGTTTTGCCAGCGAGCAGATCCTCAATCGCTTTGGCCTGGTCGAGCAAGCCTACTGCCTGCGGCAATAGCTGGTGGCCTAATGCGTTCAGCCACAAACGTTTACCGGCACGATCGAACAGCTGGCAACCCGACTGGCGCTCCAGTTCGGCCAGTGAGGTGCTGGTCGCCGACTGTGAAAGGGCAAGGCTTTCAGCCGCACGGGAAACGCTTTCATGCCGCGCGAACGCGACGAACACCTGCAACTGCCGGAGTGTGAAATGCATATCTATATAACCGATAACATATATCGTTAATATTCGTTTAGCGGATATTAGTCGGCCCGGTAAACTGCCAGCAAATATTGATGCGCCATTGTGCGCTAGAAGGGGAGCACTACATGAGCAACCTGAACGTTGAGCGAGTCCTCAGTGTGCATCACTGGAACGACACGCTGTTCAGTTTCAAAACCACCCGCAATCCGGGGCTGCGCTTTGAAAATGGTCAGTTCGTGATGATCGGACTCGAAGTGGAAGGGCGACCCCTCATGCGTGCTTACAGCATTGCGAGCCCCAATTATGAGGAGCATCTGGAGTTCTTCAGTATCAAGGTGCCAGATGGTCCGCTGACCTCTCGCCTGCAGCACCTGAAAGAAGGTGATTCGCTGATGGTCAGTCGCAAGCCGACTGGCACGCTGGTGCTGGACGACCTGTTGCCGGCCAAGCATCTCTATCTTCTGAGTACGGGAACCGGTCTGGCACCTTTCATGAGCGTGATCCAGGATCCGGAAACCTATGAGCGTTTCGAGAAAGTCATCCTGGTGCATGGTGTTCGTTACGCAAACGAAGTTGCCTACCGTGAGTTCATAACCGAGCACCTGCCGCAGAACGAATTCTTCGGCGAAGCCCTGAAAGAAAAGCTGATCTATTACCCCACCGTCACGCGCGAGGCGTTCGAGAATCAGGGGCGTCTGACCGACTTGATGCGCAGTGGCAAGCTGTTTGCGGATATCGGCCTGCCGCCGATCAACCCGGAAGACGACCGCGCGATGATCTGCGGTAGCCCTAGTATGCTGGCCGAAACAAGCGAAGTGCTCGACAGCTTTGGTCTGAAGGCATCGCCGCGGATGGGCGATCCTGGGCACTACCTGATCGAGCGAGCATTCGTCGAGAAGTGATTGGACGTTGAGTCCAACGACCGGCTGAGCGTCACGTCAGCCGGTTTTTTTTGGCTGGCTCTTTAGAAGTAAGTGGCACAGCATTTCTTGTACTTCTGACCACTCCCGCACGGGCACGGGTCGTTGCGACCGGCCTTCAGCGGGACAGTGGGGTCAATGAAGTACCAGCGTCCATTGTGCTGCACGAACGCTGAGCGCTCATGTTGAGCGTGCTCTCCGGCTCCGTCGTGCCATCGTGCGGTAAAACTGACCAGCGCATGTTCTGGCTGTCCGCCGAGCACTTGGCTTTGCTCAACGTCCAGTCCCAGCCAGGTGCTGTTGGCGCTCCACTCCTTCATGGACTGCAGATCCAGAGCTTGTTGCTGTGCCGGCAGCGTGGTGGCCTGCAGGTAAGCGATAGCCCCGACAACGTAGGCGCTATATCGCGAGCGCATCAGTTGTTCAGCGCTAGGCGCTGGTAGACCTTGATGATAACGGCCGCAACATTCGCCGTAGGGGTCGCCGGTGCCGCAGGGGCAATTTGCGTCTGTCGGTTGATCATCAGACATCGTCAATCACCACCAATATTTGCCGAACATTTGCGGATTGGCCCAGTACTTTGCATTGAGCCAGTCTGGAACCTGCTTGTAATCCAGTAGGTCGTAGGTGAAGAGGGTCACCGTTTGGCCGCCTCGTTCGAAGCGTCCGCTGAGCTGTAAGGCCAGCGAGTAAAAATCGGTTGCCTGCCAGTCCGACGCATTCAGATCGACCAAAACCGCCATGCGGCTGGTGTTGAGATTGCGAATGCCGCCGAGCAACTGCAGGCCGTCGCGCTTCGGGAGGTGTTCCAGGCAGTCAGCGACCAGGGCGAGATCGTAGCGGCGGGCCGCGAGGTCTGCAGGCAGTGGGCCGGTCAGTGCGCGATCAATCTGGCAGTGGTTGTGGCTGTGGCTGAATGCGTCGATTGCGGGCAGTTCGCTACGACCGACATACAGCAATCGGGCCGGACGGTGTTGTTCCAACAGGGCGGCCAAAGCTTGCTGCGGCGTCTGCGATGAGCGGGATGCGGTCAAGCCGGGATTCCTCGATATCAGGCGTAGCGGAATGCAGAGATTGCAGTCCGCTCGGTCTGTCAAAGTATAAAGACTAGCGCGCTGGCGCCTGCCGTCCTAGTCTCGATATAACTGGAGCTGCTTATGCTATGGCGCATAAAGCTCTGGCTGATCCCACATTAGGAGGCTTTAACGATGAGTAGCTTACGGACAGCAGTACCCGTGATTGTGATGACCACCTTTCTGGCCGGCTGCGCAGGGGTGCAGAAACAAGATTGGCCCAGCTGCGCGGCTGTTGGCGGCGTAACCGGCGCCGCGTTGGGCGCGATAGAAAGCAGCACCTACACAGGCTATGGCGCATTGATTGGTGGCGGCATGGCTGCAGCCTACTGCTGGGCCAATGGCACCGAGCAGGAGACTGTCGCCGTGGTTGAAACGGTTGAGCCTGCACCGATGGCTGAGCCGGAGCCCGAGCCTGTGATGGAGGCCGTACGGGTTGAGCTGGACGTAAAATTCGACTTCGACAAAGCCACCATCCGTCAGGACGCATACGACGACATCGAAGTGCTTGCTGACTTCATGAAGCAGTACGACCAGACCTCGACGACTGTAGAAGGTCACACCGATTCCATCGGTACTGACGCTTATAACCAGCGTCTGTCCATGCAGCGTGCCGAGTCCGTTCGCGATGCACTGGTAAATCGCTACGGTGTTGAAGCCAACCGTCTTGAAGCGGTGGGCTATGGTGAGTCGCGTCCGGTCGCTGATAATTCGACCGAGCTGGGCCGCGCCATTAACCGTCGCGTTGAGGCTTCGGTCGAAGCGCGTCCGTAACGCAGGCTCTGTAAAAAAACCGGGTTGTATGACCCGGTTTTTTAGTTTCGATTGGCCGCTTCAGAACAAGGGGCGCGCGCTTGCCAGCGCGACCACAGCCAGACCCAGCAGTAGATTGATGCCGACAAGCTTGCGGATCTGGCCCAATGCTGCGCCACCTTCCGGCCAGTTCTGCGCGGTGATTGCGCGCTTGAGTTGGGGCAGTTGCAGCAGCTGTATGCGCAAGAACAAGGCGAGCATCACTAGGAACAACCCGGCCATGATGTGGACGTAGCGAGGCGCAGCCTCCAGCCCGTCGAAGCGCATGTGCCACATACCGATACCACTTATCGGAAGCACCAGCACCGTAACCCAGACCCATCGAAAGAAACGGCGAAACACTTCGGCCCAAAGCTTCAGCCGTTCCGGTGCCTGTAGTGCGGAAACAGCCGCTGGGCGCAGGACCATCCAGGCGAAGAACATGCCTCCCACCCAGATCACTGCGGCCAGTACATGTAGTGAATAGAGCGCGGCGAATGCGGTCATGGGAAATCTCCGGTGGCGGTCGAGGAAACGCGCGTTATCATAGCCACCCTCCAGAAATACTGAAAATATATACAGCATCCGCGCCCATGCTCAGCACTGAACTCAAGTCCCAGATCCAGGGCGCCTACTCCCAGTTTCTCGAAGCCAAGGGCCTCAAGCCCCGTTATGGCCAGCGTCTGATGATCGCCGAAGTGGCGAAAGTGCTCGGTGCGATCAAGGCCGACGATGAGGGGCGGCGCGATGGGGAACCCGCTATCGTCGCAGTCGAGGCTGGCACTGGCACCGGCAAGACTGTCGCCTATAGCCTGGCTGCCATTCCGACGGCCAAAGCGGCGGGCAAGCGCTTGGTGATCGCAACGGCTACGGTCGCGTTGCAAGAACAGATCGTGCACAAGGATCTGCCGGATCTGATGCGCAACAGCGGCCTGAGCTTTTCCTTTGCTCTGGCCAAGGGCCGCGGTCGTTATCTTTGCCTGTCCAAACTCGACGCACTGCTGCAGGAAGGGCAGGCGCAGAGCGCAACCGCTCAATTGTTCGAAGAAGAGGGTTTTCGCATTGATGTGGACGAGCGGAGCGAAAAGCTCTTCGGAAGCATGATCGAGAAGCTCGCAGGCAACCGCTGGGATGGTGATCGCGACAGTTGGCCTGAAGAGCTGGCTGATCCCGACTGGGCGCGCCTGACCACGGATCACAGTCAGTGCACAGGGCGCCACTGCCCCAACTTTCAGCAGTGCGCCTTCTACAAAGCGCGCGAAGGCATGACCAAGGTTGACGTCATCGTCACCAATCATGACATGGTGCTCGCAGACCTCGCGTTGGGTGGTGGGGCGGTGCTGCCCGATCCGCGCGACACACTCTATGTCTTTGACGAAGGCCATCATCTGCCGGATAAGGCGATCGGGCATTTCGCTCATTTCACCCGCCTGCGTTCTACCGCCGAGTGGCTTGCCCAGGTCGAAAAGAACCTGACCAAGCTGCTCGCCCAGCATCCGCTGCCGGGCGATCTCGGCCGGCTGATCGAGGCGGTTCCGGAAATCGCCCGAGACCTTCGCAGTCAACAGCAATTCATGTTCAGTGCCTGCGAACAGCTGGCTGACTTCCGAGCCGGGGAAGACATGGAGGGCCGCGAGCGGCCTCGTCATCGGTTCGTGGGTGGTGTGGTCCCGGAGCATCTGATCGAGCTGGGTATCGAGCTGAAAAAGGGCTTCGCCAAGCTGAACGATCTGTTCACCCGGCTGACCGAGTTGCTCAAAGAGGCGATGGATGGCGAAACGGGTGTGGGCATCGCCAGCCATCAGGCCGAGGAGTGGTATCCGTTATTCGGCAGTCTGCTCACTCGGGCCCAGGGCAACTGGGAGCTTTGGACGGCCTTCACGGTCGACGATCCAGAAGACAGCCCACCCATGGCGCGCTGGCTGACACTGGCCGACGGTGGCGCTCTGTTCGATATTGAAGTCAACGCCAGTCCGATCTTGGCGGCCGAGACGTTGCGCCGCAATCTGTGGAACGTCTGCTATGGCGCGCTGGTGACTTCGGCCACGCTCACCGCACTGAACAGTTTCGATCGCTACCGCATGCGCGCCGGGTTGCCACGTTGTGCCGTCACTGCAGTGGTGCCGAGTCCGTTCCATCATGCGGACGCTGGGGTACTGAGGGTGCCCGATCTCAAGGCCGACCCGCGGGATGCCGCTGCACACACGGCTGCGATCGTGCGGGAACTGCCGCAGCTGGTGGAGGCTTCACGCGGCACGCTGGTACTTTTTTCGTCGCGTAAACAGATGCAGGACGTTTTCGACGGGCTGGAGCGGGACTGGCGACGGCGGGTGCTCATTCAGGGCAATCTGTCCAAGCAGGAGACCCTTAACAAGCACAAGGCGCGCGTAGACGATGGCGAGAAGAGCGTGCTCTTCGGGCTCGCCAGCTTTGCAGAGGGCGTCGACCTCCCTGGTGCGTATTGCGAACACGTGGTGATTGCCAAGATTCCGTTTGCTGTACCCGATGACCCGGTCGAAGCAGCGTTGGCCGAGTGGATCGAGGCGCGAGGCGGTAATCCTTTCATGGAGATCGCCGTACCTGATGCCTCCTTGCGCCTCGTACAGGCCTGCGGAAGGCTGCTACGTACTGAGGAGGACCGCGGCACGATCACGCTGCTGGATCGCCGGGTCGTCACGCAGCGCTACGGAAAGGCCATCCTCAATGCGTTGCCGCCGTTCCGCCGCGAGATCGGTTAGTGGCATGTTGGCCTAGCGAGCAACATGCGCCGTTATTCAAGTGAATGATTGTCTCTTCAGCGAACTCGAATTTGTTTGCCAGATTCGGTGTGACTGGAACAATGCGCTGAATCCATCAGCCTGGTAAGGAGCACAAACGTGCAGATTCAGGGGTATTTCGACCTTCGTTTCGAAGCGGTCAGGGACGCATTCAGCGAGCTTTTCGTGCGGACCCAGCAGCGTGGCGCCGCTGTCTGCGTAAAGGTTGGTGGCGAAACCGTCGTCGATCTGTGGGCTGGCGTCGCAGATAATGCCGGTGAACAGGCTTGGCAGAGCGACACCCTGGTCAATCTGTTTTCTTGCACCAAGACGTTCACCGCGGTGGCTGCTCTGCAGTTAGTCGCGGAGGGAAAGCTGCAGCTGGATGAGCCGGTTGCCCGTGTGTGGCCGGAATTTGGTGTCAACGGCAAACAGGACATCACGCTACGGCAACTGCTCAGCCACCAGGCTGGGTTGCCGGCGGTTCGCCAGCCACTACCGCCCGAAGCTCTGTACGACTGGGAAACGATGGCTGCGGCGCTCGCAGCCGAGACACCCTGGTGGACGCCCGGCGAAGGGCACGGCTACGCCGCAATCACCTATGGTTGGTTGCTAGGCGAACTGATTCGCCGCGCCGACGGCCGTGAGCCGGGTGAAGCGATAGTGGCGCGTACCGCTCGGCCTTTGGGACTCGATTTCCATATCGGTCTGGCCGATAGCGAGTTTGATCGAGTCGGCTATCTGACACGGGAGAAAAACAACCTTGGCGATGCGGCAGCCCAACGGGTAATCAAAGCCCTGATGTGCGATCCGCAATCGCTCACGGCTCTCGCCTTTACCAATCCACCGTCGATCATGAACAGCGCGAATAAGCCGGAGTGGCGTCGAATGGCACAGCCGGCTGCCAACGGGCATGGTAATGCGCGATCATTAACAGGCTTTTATGACGGCCTGTTGCGTGGGGAGCTGCTTGATTACCAGCTGCTGGACGAGATGACGCGAGAACACTGCATCGGTGAGGACCGCACGCTGCTCAGCCGGACTCGTTTCGCGCTGGGCTGCTGGCTAGACCAGCCGGACGTTGAGAACGCCACCTTCGGTATGGGGCCGGGCGCCTTTGGCCACCCGGGTGCAGGCGGTTGCATCGGTTTCGCCGATCCTCAGCGCGATGTGGCCTTCGGCTTTGTCACCAACACAATGGGGCCTTACGTGCTGATGGATCCGCGCGCGCAATCTCTGGCACGTGTAGTCAAGGCATGCATCGGTTGAACCACTCGTCTGTTTGGCTGGGTGAGACTTTGCAGAACAAGGACCTGCGTCCACAATTTGAGTCAAATCCTTGCTTAAGCTGCGTGTTCAACCCACGCGGTTTGTTTTCGCAACCCTCTTCCACGGAAATTGGCTCATGAACCTGCTGAAAAGCGCCTCTCTTGTACTCTGTATGGTCATTGCCGGCTGCAGCTCCAACGACGACAAGCCGGTGGAAGTGGTTGCTGCGCCGAGTCCAGTGATTGACGCTGCCTGGTTGGATGGGTACGAGCCGCGCCTTCGCGATGCGTTGAAGGACAGTCATTTCGAGCTTGAGCGCCGCGAGGGCGTGTTAGTGGTCACTGCACCTGTCGATGGCTCCTTCAACCCCGACCGCCCCGGCATGCTGCTGCCCGTAACGCTTGGCCCGCTCAGTCGGGTGGCGAAATTGGTGGAAGGCGACGAGGAGACCGCCGTGGTTGTGGTTGGCCATGCTGACAGTACGGGGCCGACCGATCTAAACCGCGACATCAGCCGCCAGCGTGCCGGAGCCATAGCGGCAATTTTCCGGCTGAGTGGCTTGAAACACGACCGGCTGCGCATTCGTGGGCTGGGTTCAGATATGCCGCGTGCTTCAAACGAGCACGAAGAAGGCCGTGCTCTGAACAGGCGTGTCGAGATGGTCTTGGCTCCTCAGCCAACCTTGCTGGCACTGATTACCCAGTACAGCGAGGCGCCTGCCAAGCCGACCCAAGTCGCTGCCGCAGAAGTCAGCAAAGCCAAATAACCCGGCGCTCTGTCATCGACCCGCTGCCCGTTCGGCCTACTTTTGCGTTGAATCAAGCGGGGTAGCGCATAGAGCCGGTAAGCTTTGGCTTCAACTGTCTTCCAGGAAACCAGCGATGACCCAATCCTTGGCCGATATGCGCCGCGATTACACGCGTGACGGACTCAGTGAAGTGAACGCGCCGGAAGAACCGTTCGGACTCTTTCGGCAGTGGTTTCAGGATGCGGTGCAAACGGAGCAGCCGCCAGTCGAACCGAATGCCATGACCTTGGCGACGGTAGACGCCGAGGGCCGTCCCCATTGCCGAGTGCTTCTGCTCAAAGCATTGGATGAACGTGGCTTCACCTTTTTCAGCAACTATGACAGTGCCAAGGCCGAGCAGCTGGAGGCATGTCCGTTCGCTGCGATGACCTTCTTCTGGCCCAGCCTGGAGCGTCAGGTACGTATCGAGGGGCGGGTCGAGAAGGTCAGCGCTGCCGAGTCGGATGCTTACTATCAGGTGCGTCCGCTGGGTAGCCGCCTTGGCGCTTGGGCTTCACCCCAAAGCCATGTGATTCGCGATCGTGCCGAGCTTGAACGGCTTCTCGCCGAGACGGAGCAGCGCTTTCTGGACCAGGCCCCGCATTGCCCGCCTCATTGGGGCGGTTATCGTTTGCTACCGGAGCGAATGGAGTTCTGGCAGGGACGTCCCAGCCGTCTGCATGACCGGCTGAACTATCGACGCCTGGCCAGCAACTGGCAGCGCGAGCGTCTTGCGCCCTGAGCCGCGGGCTCAGCTCAACAGAGGCCGGTAGCGGCCTCTTTTCATGTCAGCGCTCGTTGTAGAGCGCCAATTCGCTTTCCAGCCATGCTTGCAAGTCCTTTCGTTTGACGCGCGCATCTTTCGCAGCTGAAAGGCGCTGCAAGACCCACGCTCGCTTCTGTGGGTCATCTCCTGCCAACGAAAGCGCCAGGTCCCGGTCTGCCCAGCGTCTGAATCGGATGAACAGCCAGGCATGGAAGACCAGCCCGGCCAGCGTAACGATGGTGATAATGAAGTAGTCCATGGATAGTCTCGAGTAACAGCATGAGCGAGCGACCTGCATGCGGGACGGGATCGCCTCGGGTAAAGTAAGGTCCTAGTTGAATGAATGCTGAGTCAGGTCGAGGCGGTTGCCAAGTGTTTCTTCGCCGCACCGACTGACCACGGTCGGGTTCAACCTCGTTTCCCAGGAGAGTACCTATGCGCCACTCTATCGTTGTTGCTTCGTTCGCCGCCGTGGCGCTTGCCGTCGGCGGTTGTACTTCCAACCTTACCGGGGATAGCTATTCCCGCGACGAGGCGCGGACCGTCCAGACGGTACGTTATGGCACGATCGAGTCATTGCGCCCGGTCAAGCTCGAAGGGACCAAGACCCCGATCGGTACCGGCGCAGGCGCTGTGGTCGGTGGTATTGCTGGTAGCGGGGTTGGTGGCGGTCGGGGCAGTGCCGTGGCGGCGGTGATCGGCGCACTGGCCGGCGGTATGCTCGGTTCAGCAGCGGAGGAGGGCATCACACGGGCTCAGGGCGTTGAAATCACGGTGCGTGAGGATGACGGCAACATGCGCGCCTATGTTCAGGAAGTCGAGCCCAATCAGGTGTTTCGTGTCGGTCAGCGCGTGCGCATCATGACGGTCAATGGCACGAGCCGTATCGCACCCTGATACCGTTCGTCTTGGCCGGGGAGGATTAGCAACGGGCTGTCGCGGACGCCAGTCAGATGCGATGAATCGCAGGCAATTTTTCCACGCGGATTTGGAGACAGGGCGCAGCCTGAATGCCGGCTGATACGGTGTTTAGGCTGCGCTTTTTGTTTTTCGAAATACTTGAATCCATGACGTTGCTACGGTCGGTATGGATAATCGGCGCACACCGCCATGCCCCTTCGGGCTGCGAAGGGCCGACCAAGGGATATAACTGCCGTGCGCACGCACGGCTTAAGGGGTTTTACTCATGGCGCTTGCGCTGATCATCGCGTTGCCATTCCTGGGCATATGTCTGCCGTTGCTGCTTGAACGGTTTGGGCGATCTGCCTGTGCATTCGGTGCCGGTCTGGCCCCATTGCTGGCATTGGCATTGCTGTTGTCCAAGCGTGCCGCCGTGTTTGGCGGCGAGACGGAAGTCCAGACCCTGCCCTGGCTTCCCGAACTGGGGTTGAACCTCAGTTTGAGGTTGGACGGTCTGGGATTTCTCTTTGCGCTGCTGATTCTCGGCATCGGCCTGCTCGTCATCCTTTATGCACGCTATTACCTGTCGAAGAGCGAGCCGATGGGGCGCTTTTTCGGCTTCTTTCTATTGTTCATGGGCGCCATGCTCGGTGTGGTGCTAGCTGAAAACCTTCTGTTGATGTTGATGTTCTGGGAGCTGACCAGCCTTTCGTCGTTCCTGTTAATCGGCTTTTGGAATCACCGTTCCGATGCTCGACAGGGTGCGCGCATGGCCCTCGCAATCACAGGCGGCGGCGGGCTAGCGCTGTTGGCGGGTATTTTGCTGATCGGGCATATCGTCGGCAGCTACGAGCTAAGCACTGTCTTGGCATCGGGTGATTTGATCCGCGCCAGCGGCTTGTATCCGCTGACCTTGATTCTGATTCTGCTCGGTGTATTCACCAAGTCGGCGCAGTTTCCGTTTCACTTCTGGTTGCCACAGGCGATGGCGGCGCCCACCCCTGTATCGGCTTTTCTGCACTCCGCGACCATGGTCAAGGCCGGCGTGTTTCTGTTGGCGCGGATGTACCCGGCCCTTTCCGATTCGGAATGGTGGTTTTATCTGGTCAGTTTGACGGGCTTGGCGACCTTGCTGATCGGCGCGGTCATGGCGCTCTTCCAGCACGACCTGAAAGGGTTGCTGGCGTATTCGACCATCAGTCACCTGGGGCTGATCACTTTGCTGTTCGGTCTCGATTCACGCCTCGGGCCAGTGGCTGCGATCTTCCATATCATCAATCACGCAACGTTCAAGGCTTCGTTGTTCATGGCCGCGGGGATCATTGACCACGAGACCGGAACTCGCGATATGCGGCGAATCAACGGCATGTTGAAGTACATGCCGCATACGGCGGCGCTGGCAATGGTGGCGTCGCTGGCGATGGCCGGCGTGCCGCTGCTAAACGGCTTTCTCAGCAAGGAGATGTTCTTTGCCGAGACGCTCGACCAGCATCTGTTGGGTAGCTTTTACTGGACAATCCCGGCTCTGGCGACGCTGGCGAGTGCCTTTTCAGTCGCTTACTCGCTGCGCTTCGTGCACGACGTGTTTTTCAACGGCGAACCGATCGACCTGCCCAAATATCCGCCGCATGAGCCGGCGCGGTACATGAAGATTCCCGTTGAGATCCTGGTGTTGCTTTGCCTGCTGGTGGGTACCCTGCCGGCCTACACTGTCGCACCTTTGTTGGCTGCGGCTGTTGCCGGCAGCCTGGGCGGTGACGTTCCTGACTACAGCCTGGCCATATGGCATGGCTTCAACCTTCCCTTGGCGATGAGTTTCGTGGCGCTGGGCGGTGGCCTGTTGATCTACTCGATGCGCAAGTGGGCGTTTCGCTGGTATGAAGGGCTGCCGCGTGTCGACTCGCTGCAGGTCTTTGCTCAGGTGGTCAGCGGCATAGCTGCAACGGCTCGCTGGATGACCGAGCGCATGGAGAACGGATCGTTGCAGCGGTATCTGGTGCTGATGCTGGTCAGCTCGCTGCTGGTAGTTGTGTATGCCTTGACTCCCCTACAAGCGCTGCGCGGCGCTGTACCGCTAACGCCGCTGGACGGCATCACCGTCGTCGGGATGCTGTTACTCGCCCTGGCGTCGGTAATGACGGTGATCTTTCACCGCAGACGTCTCATGGCGCTGATGGTGCTCAGTGTGGTGGGGCTGTTGGTCGCCCTGGTGTTCGCCCGCTACTCGGCACCGGATCTGGCCCTGACTCAGATTTCAGTTGAGGTGGTGACGATCATCCTGCTGATCCTGGCCTTGTTTTTCATGCCTGACCGAACGCCGGTCGAGTCGAGCAGCCTGCGCAGTTTCCGTGATCTGATCATTGCGTCGGCCTTTGGCACCATGGTGGCCTTGCTTGCCTATGCGGTCTTGAGTCGGCCGTATGACAGCATTGCCTCGTTCTTTCTCGAGAACAGCGTATCCGGAGGCGGTGGAACCAACGTGGTCAACGTCATCCTGGTCGACTTCCGTGGCTTCGATACTCTCGGCGAGATCGCCGTGTTGGCAATTGCCGCAGTAGGGATCTATGGCCTGCTTCATGGCTTGCATCTGCCTCACCCGGTCAGGGATTACGGCGGCCGGCTATGGTCCACCGACAGGCACCCGATGGTCCTCGACACGCTGTCGCGCGTGCTGTTGCCGATGGCGCTGTTGGTGTCGGTATTCATCTTCTTACGCGGCCATAATCTGCCTGGGGGTGGCTTCATCGCTGGGCTCATTACAGCAGTCGCCCTGATTCTGCAGTACATCTCTCATGGTGTGGTCTGGGCGCAACAGCGTCAGCCGTTCAGCTATCACGGCGTGGCCGGGCTTGGTGTGCTGATAGCGGGCCTGACCGGGCTCGGCAGCTGGTTGTTTGGTCGGCCTTTCCTGACCTCGGCTTTTGGCCATTTTCATCTTCCGTTGATTGGCGACTTCGAGCTGGCAACCGCGATGCTGTTCGATCTCGGTGTGTATTTGGCTGTTGTAGGGGCAACGCTGCTGATTCTTTCCAACCTCGGTCATGTCAGTCAGGACGAGTCGTGCAAGGAGGTGGTTTGATGGAAATCGTCTACGCGGTCACATTGGGCGTGATGATGACAAGTGGCGTGTATTTGCTGCTACGTGCACGGATATTTCCGGTGGTCATGGGGCTGACCTTGATTTCATATGCAGTGAATCTCTTCATATTCGCCATGGGGCGTCTTTCGACAGGGGTTCCGGCAATCATCGGAGCGAGCGCCGAGTACGGTGATCCCTTGCCGCAAGCCTTGGTATTGACTGCAATCGTCATAGGCTTCGCGATGACCGCATTCGTTGTGGTACTGGCCCTTCGCGGTCTGGGCGAGCTGCGTACCGATCATGTTGATGGTCGGGAGCCGGGCAAATGAATCATGCGTTGATCATGCCGATCCTGCTGCCCCTGTTGGTCGGGTGCAGTTTGCTGTTGATTCATCGCCGTGGCGCATCGATTAAGCGCTTGCTATCAGTAACCGCCACCTGGCTGCTGGTGCCGCTGGCCTTGTGGCTGGCCTGGCAAGCAAATGCTGGCGAGCTGTCCGTGTATCGTCTCGGTGACTGGCGGCCGCCGTTCGGCATCATGCTATTGCTGGATCGGCTGAGTGCCTTGATGTTGCTGGTGACCGCGGTGCTTGCTGGCTTTTCGGTGCTTTATGCCGCACGTGGAGATGACGAGCGCGGCCCGAACTTCCATGCGTTGTTTCAGTTCCAGCTGGCAGGCATCAACGGCGCCTTTCTGACTGGTGATCTGTTCAACCTCTTCGTGTTCTTCGAGATCCTGTTGATCTCGTCCTACGCGCTGTTGCTTCATGGCCACGGTGCGAAGCGCGTGCAGGCGGGCATCCACTACGTAGTGCTGAACCTGCTGGGTTCATCGCTGTTTCTGATCGGCGTCAGCATGCTTTATGGCCTGACCGGAACCTTGAACATGGCCGACCTGGCGGGGCGGGTCAGTGCGGCCGACCCGGCCGACGCGCCGCTTCTCGCTGCGGCGGGCTACTTGTTGCTAGTGGTTTTCGCACTGAAGGGCGCGATTCTGCCGCTGTATTTCTGGCTGCCACGAGCCTACGCCGCGGCGACTGCGCCAGTGGCGGCGTTGTTCGCGATCATGACCAAGCTTGGGCTCTACGCCATCGTGCGAGTCTTCACACTGATTTTCGGCAGCGAAGCGGGTGTACTGAGCAACATGGTCCTCGACTGGTTGTGGCCACTATCGATGCTCACGCTAATCGGCGGCGTACTGGGTGCGCTGGCGGCCCGCAACCTGCAGGTCCTGCTGTCCTATCTGGTGGTGGTTTCGGTGGGCACCCTGCTGGCCGGCATCGCGCTGGGGTCGGAGGTGGGCCTCAGTGCTGCCCTGTATTACTTGGTGCACAGCACTCTGGTTTCCGGGGGCTTGTTCCTGCTCGCTGACCTCATTGCTCGCCAGCGCGGCGATATGGCCTCAGAGCTGCTTTCGGCACCAGCGCTCAAGCAGCCATTGATGCTGGGGGCATTGTTTTTTGCCGGTGCAATTTCGATCGCCGGGCTCCCGCCTTTTTCAGGATTCATCGGCAAGGTGATGCTGCTGCAGGCTGTGCCTGCCGGAGTCGACGCCCTGCTGCTGTGGCCTGTGGTGCTGGTGGGCGGGTTAGGGATGGTCATTGCGCTAAGCCGAGCCGGCAGTATGGTGTTCTGGCGGCCAAGTGAAGCGGTCAGCGTGGGGCGACCTGCTGATCGAGTGCGCGTGGTGGCCAGCTTCGGATTGCTGTTGGGCAGCGTGTTGTTGGTCGTGGTGGCGCAGCCGATTCAGGCCTATATGCAGGCGACGGCAGCGCAGCTGTTCGATCTGGGGCCTTATATGCAAATCATTAGGGGAGGTGAGGCATGAAGTCCCGCCTGCTTCCAAACCCCGCGCTGACCTTGCTGCTGGCGCTGCTCTGGTTGCTTCTCAGTAATGCGCTAAGCGTGGGGCATCTGGTGCTTGGACTGGTTCTGGGCTGGGCGATACCTTTGTTGGTGCAGGGGTTTCTGGTCGATCTGCCGAAGGTCCGCCGCCCGTTGAAGCTTTGCCTGTTCCTGTTGAAGGTCTTTTACGACATCGTCGTGGCCAATGTCAGCGTGGCCAAGCTGGTGCTCAGTTCTCGGGATCGGCTGCGGCCTGCCTTCGTCGAAGTGCCGATGGCGATCGAGCATCCGTTCGTTCTCGCTGTGCTGACCAGCATCATCTCGCTGACCCCAGGGACGGTATCGGCTGCTTTGCGGCCCGGCCACAAGATGCTGTTGATCCACGCGTTGGATGCGCCCGACACGGAAGCGCTGGTGGACGAGGTGAAAAACCGGTACGAAACACCGCTGCTGGAGATTTTCGAATGCTCACGTACGTAATTCCGCTGTGCATGGCGATCATTGGAATCGCAGCGATCCTGAATGTGGTGCGGCTGGTCCAGGGGCCCGACATGCCTGATCGGGTGTTGGCGCTCGACACCCTTTACATCAATGCGTTGGCCTTGATCGTCTTGTTTGGCATCTGGCTCGCGTCCGACCTGTTCTTCGAGGCTGCTCTGCTCATCGCGGTGATGGGCTTCGTCAGTACCGTGGCAGTGGGGAAACACCTGTTGCACGGTGAGATCATCGACTGAGGAGGCTGCATGCCATTCTGGATAGAGCTGCTGGTAAGCGCATTTCTGATAGTGGGAAGCGTGTTTGCCCTGGTAGGGGCGATCGGTTTGTATCGTCTTCCTGATTTCTTTACGCGTTTGCATGGGCCAACCAAGGCGACCACGCTTGGAGTCGGTGGGATCGTCATCGCTTCGATGATCTTCTTCAGTAATCAGGGCAACGGCCTCAGCGTCCATGAGGTGCTGATCACCCTGTTTCTGTTTTTGACCGCGCCGGTCAGCGCGCATGTGCTGGCGAAGGCAGCCATGCAGCAGAGGCTGCCCTACACAGAGAAAACCCGAGGCAAGCCCTGGGATTGACTCAGGCCCCGGCGACGCTCGCTACCGCCTCGTTGCCGAGGCAGGATGCCGTTGCTGATTAGATGACGATGCTGCTAGGTGAGGGCTGATGCTCGTTGTCCTGGGTCAACTGCTTGATCATTGCCAGCTGCAAGCGAGTGCATAGCTGCGGGTCTGACAAAGGCTGGTTGTCTGCATTGGTGACGAAGAAAACGTCCTCTACACGCTCGCCCAGCGTGGCGATCTTGGCATTCTGTACCGAGAGATCAAAGTCCAGAAAAAGTTGGCCGATGCGCGCCAGTAGCCCGGGGCGGTCTGGTGCAACGACCTCGATGATCGTTTGCGGGCGCTGCATGTCGTTGTGAATGGTGACCTGCGGCGGGAACGCGAAATGCTTGAGCTGTCGCGGTACGCGTTTCTGAATGATGGTCAGATAATCAGCCGGGTTCCGCAGCGCGGTGATCAGCCCTTGTCGAATTTCTTCTGTGCGCTCGGGGTCGTTGCCGATGGGTGAACCGTCGGCGTCCAGCACGATGTAGGTGTCCAGCGTGAACTGGCTGCTCGAAGTAATGATTCGGGCGTCGTGAATGTTCAGGTTCAGCTGGTCCATGGCCGCGACGGTCACGGCGAAGAAGTCATGCTGATCTGGCGCATAGATAAAGATCTGAGTGCCACCTTCGAATTCACGCTGGGTGGTTTCCTTGATCAGGACCAGCGGACCGCCGTCGCTCGGGTGCTCGATGATGGCTTCGGTGTGCCAGGCCACATCGACCGAGCTGTGGCGCATGAAATAGTCATCGCCCAGCTGCGACCATAGCTGTTCAGCATCATCTGGATCGGTTCCGTTGCGCACCAGGCTGTCGAGTGCGGCTCGCTGGGTCTGGCGAATCTGCTCCTCGCGCCCCAGTGGGTTTTCCAGGCCACGCTTGAGGGCGCGTTTGGTTTCGGTGTACAGCTGGCGCAGCAGACTTGCCCGCCAGGAATTCCAGAGGGTCGGGTTGGTTGCATTGATGTCTGCAACAGTCAGCACATACAGGTAATCGAGGTGGGTTTCGTCACCTACCTGCTGGGCAAAGTCGTTGATTACCTGAGGATCCGACAGGTCCTTGCGCTGGGCGGTCGTTGACATCACCAGGTGGTTCTCGACCAGCCATACCACCAGGCGCGTGTCCCATGCAGGCAGCTTGTGGCGTACACAGAATTCCTGCGCATCCACTGCGCCCAGCTCCGAATGGTCGCCGCCACGGCCCTTGGCGATATCGTGGTAGAGCCCGGCGATGTAGATGAGCTCCGGTTTGGGTAGCCGTTCCACCAATTTGCTGGCCAGTGGATACTTTTCGGCGACCCCGGGTTTGCTCAGTTTGCGCAAGTACTTGATGACGTTGAGCGTATGGGCATCGACGGTGTAGATATGAAAGAGGTCATGCTGCATCTGCCCGACGATATGGCCGAACTCGGGCAAATACCGCCCGAGAATGCCGTAGCGATTCATGCGCCGCAGATTACGGTGGATGCCTTCCTTGCATTTGAACAGCTCGATGAACAGGCTGGTGTTGCGGATGTCGCTGCGAAACTCGTCGTCGATCAGATGCCGGTGGTCCCTGAGTAGGCGGATGGTCTCCGCTCGTACACCCTGAATGTCGGGGTGTTGGGCCAGCAGTACGAAGATCTCCAGTATCGCGAAGGGCCTGCGCTTGAACACCGAATCATCAGCTACTTCCAGATAGCCGTCGCGCACCAGGAAGCGGCTGTTGAGCGGCACCGCATCGCCGCTGTCGCCTTCCCAGAGGATCACCTCGGCGAAGTGCTGTCCGACCAGGTCGCTTAGCTCTGAAATGCTCATCACGACGCGGTAGTACTTCTGCATGAAGCGCTCGATCGCCAGCTTGGCATCGCTGTCTTCGTAGCCAAGGAGGGCGGCGAGACTGCGCTGGTGGTCGAACAGCAGGCGATCCTCCGCGCGTCCGGCCAGCATGTGAAGCCCGTAACGGACACGCCAAATGAACTCCTGCCCGGCCACCAGCAGTGAGTATTCGCCTTCGGTCAGGAATCCCTGATCAAGGATAGCGCTGAGATTCAAACTACCGAACTGGCGCCGCGCTATCCACAGAATGGTCTGTATGTCACGCAGCCCGCCAGGGGAGCCTTTGACGTTTGGCTCCAGGTTGTACTCGGTATTGTTGTACTTGGAATGGCGCGTGGCCTGCTCGTTACGCTTGGCTAGAAAGAACTCCTTGCTGGGCCACATTTCTGAAGGGCTGGTGACCTTCAGCATGTTCTGGCGCAGGCGCTCGGGGCCGGCGATCGTGCGGCTCTCCATGAGGTTGGTGATGACGGTCAGGTCTGCACGTGCCTCCTCGGCACACTCCTGCACCGAGCGCACACTCTGGCCAACTTCCAGGCCGATGTCCCAGAGCAGCGTTAGAAATCGCTCGATGGCGTCCCGAAAAATTTCCTGATCGTTATTATCGAGGAGGATCAGCAGATCAATGTCGGAATAGGGGTGCAGTTCGCCGCGCCCATATCCGCCCACCGCGACCAGCGCGATCCGTGCTTCATTGCTCCAGTCGAAGCGGCCCCAGGCGGCGCGCAGGATCTGGTCAACGAACCAGGCGCGGCCTTCGATCAGGCTACGTATATCCTGGCCGGCGAGGAAGCGCGCATCGAGCACCTCTCTGGCCTTGCGAATGACTTTCTTGAAGGCGGCGATGGGGCTGGCCTTCAGTGCCAGTTCAGCCTGGAACTGGCTGCGGTCGAACAATTCGGAATCAACCTGAGGCATACCGTCGCCCTCCGTCAAAGCATCAAAAAATCAGGGCGATGTGCGGGCTATGGTGTCATCGCTGCGAAGGGTGAAGATCTCATAGCCATCTGCAGTGACCACAAGGGTGTGTTCCCATTGGGCGGATAGCTTGCGGTCCTTGGTAATTGCTGTCCAGCCGTCGCCAAGCAGACGGGTTTCTGACCGGCCCTGGTTGATCATTGGTTCAATGGTGAAGGTCATCCCTTCCTTTAGCTCAAGACCGGTCCCGGCTCGGCCGTAGTGCAGCACCTGCGGCTCTTCGTGGAAAACCTTGCCGATGCCATGTCCGCAGTATTCGCGGACGACGGAGAAACCGTTCTTCTCGGCGTGCTTCTGAATCACTTCACCAATGTCCCCAAGGCGCGCACCGGGGCGGACCACTTCGATCCCTTTATAAAGGCACTCCTGCGTTACCTTGCAGAGTCGCTCGGCCCACTCTGGCGCTTTGCCGACAATGAACATTCGGCTGGTATCGCCGTGGTAGCCGTCCTTGATGACCGTGATGTCGATGTTGAGGATGTCACCGTCTTTGAGCGGCTTGTCGTTGGGGATGCCATGGCATACGACGTGGTTGATCGAGGTGCAGATCGATTTGGGGTAGCCCTTGTAGTTGAGCGGGGCGGGTACAGCCTGTTGCACGTTGACGATGTGCTCGTGGCAAATGCGGTCCAGCTCTTCGGTTGTGACGCCCGGCTTGACATGATCACCGATCATTTCCAGCACCTCGGCGGCCAGGCGGCCGGCAATGCGCATTTTCTCGATGTCTTCAGGCGTCTTGATGGAAACAGTCATGCAACCCTCTTGGCGCCAAGAGGCGCAGGCGAATAGATATAAGCGGCAAATGATAAACCAAAGAGGGCGTGGCCTGCAGGCGGCCCTGGCGGCGCCGGCAAACAGAGGCAACCTTGATAACTTCATTCAGTTTCAGTACGCGCTAGCCTCCGATGCTTGCTTGTGCTATAAAACGCGCCGCTCTGCGGGACTACCTGCCGAGCCTGACCCCACACACGTGTCGACACGGTATCCTGGGTGCTCGCAAGAGTTGGATATCGGGACGCGTGGAGGCCTAACCCGACTTATCTGAGGAACTCTCATGTCTCAAGTCACTATGCGCGATATGCTGAAGGCCGGTGTGCACTTCGGCCACCAGACCCGTTACTGGAACCCGAAGATGAATAAGTACATCTTTGGCGCGCGTAACAAGATCCATATCATCAACCTTGAGAAAACCCTGCCGATGTTCAACGACGCCCTGCGTTTCGTTGAGAAGCTGGCTGCAGGCAAGAACAAGATTCTGTTCGTTGGCACCAAGCGTTCCGCTGGCAAGATCGTTCGCGAAGAAGCTGCTCGTTGTGGCTCGCCGTACGTCGATCATCGCTGGTTGGGCGGCATGCTGACCAACTACAAGACCATTCGCGCCTCGATCAAGCGTCTGCGTGAGCTGGAAACCCAGGCTCAGGACGGCACCTTCGAGAAGCTGACCAAGAAAGAAGCGCTGATGCGTACTCGCGATCTGGAAAAGCTGGATCGTAGCCTCGGCGGCATCAAGGACATGGGCGGCCTGCCGGACGCCATGTTCGTTGTTGACGTTGATCACGAGCGCATTGCTATCTCCGAAGCCAACAAGCTGGGCATTCCGGTTATCGGCATCGTTGATACCAACAGCAGCCCGGAAGGCGTCGACTACATCATCCCTGGTAATGATGACGCCATCCGTGCTGTGCAACTCTATCTCGGCTCCATGGCGGACGCTGTGCTGCGTGGTCGTCAGAACAACGCTGGCGGTGCTGACGAATTCGTCGAAGAGGCAGCTGCCGAGGCCGCTCAAGGCTGAGCGCATCTGTCGCCTAGCTGATACCCGTTGAACAGAAAGGGGGCTATGCCCCCTTTTTGCCAATTCCGAATTGATCGCCCGAGTTGAGGGCATGATCGACAATCGAATCGAGAGGATTTGCGAACATGGCAGAGATCACTGCAGCCCTGGTTAAAGAACTGCGCGAGCGCACTGGCCAAGGCATGATGGATTGCAAAAAGGCACTCACCGCTGCTGGTGGCGACATCGAGAAAGCCATTGATGACATGCGTGCTGCGGGTGCCATCAAGGCAGCCAAGAAGGCTGGCAACATTGCTGCAGAAGGCGCTATTGCGGTTAAGGTTGCTGATGACAACAAGCGTGCCGTGATTATCGAAGTCAACTCGCAGACCGACTTTCTGGCCCTGCAGGACGACTTCAAGAATTTCGTCAGCAACAGCGTCGAGAAGGCTTTTGCCGAGAAGATGACCGATGCTGCGCCGCTGGTTGCAGCTCAGGAAGCTGATCGGGAAGCGCTGGTTGCCAAGTGCGGAGAGAACGTCAATATCCGCCGCCTGACTACCGTTGAGGCGGATCTGGTAGGTGCTTATCTGCACGGTCACCGTATCGGTGTGCTCGTTGCGCTGAAGGGTGGTAGCGTTGAGTTGGCGAAGGAAATCGCCATGCACGTCGCTGCTAGCAACCCGCAGTTCCTGGATCCGTCGCAGGTCTCCGAAGAGGCTGTTGCAAAGGAAAAGGAAATCTTCCTGGCATTGAACGAAGACAAGATCAAAGGCAAGCCGGCCGAAATCGTCGAGAAGATGGTTGCAGGCCGTATCAGCAAGTTTCTTGCTGAAGCCAGCCTTGTCGAACAGGCCTTCGTCAAGGATCCGGACGTCAAGGTCGGTGAGCTGGCGAAGAAGGCTGGTGCCGAAATCGTTTCTTTCGTGCGTTACGAAGTAGGCGAAGGCATCGAGCGCGCCGAGGTCGACTTTGCTGCTGAAGTCGCCGCTCAGGTAGCTGCTACCAAGCAATAAGACGCTTCTGCTGTCCTCGAAGAGGCTGCCCGCTTACGCGCGCGGCCTCTTTGTCGGATTGGAGGGTTGAAATGTTTTTTGCCAATGCGACGGTCACCGCTTGGCACCAACGCGATACTGCGCTGTCATAGCGCAGACATTTTTTCCGGCTGCAGGCCAGCCTAGTCATACAAACGCCGCAGGAGAGACAACGCCAATGGCTCAGCAGATGAGTGCACGCAATCCTCGCTATAAACGCATTCTGCTCAAATTAAGCGGCGAGGCCCTTATGGGGTCCGAGGACTTTGGCATCGATCCCAAGGTGCTCGATCGCATGGCCTTGGAAGTTGGTCAGTTAGTGGGCATCGGCGTAGAGGTTGGCCTGGTCATTGGTGGCGGCAACCTCTTCCGTGGTGCTGCGCTGTCTGCTGCGGGCATGGACCGTGTAACTGGCGACCACATGGGCATGCTCGCTACGGTCATGAATTCCCTGGCCATGCGTGACGCCTTGGAGCGCTCAAACATCCCCGCACTGGTCATGTCGGCGATTTCGATGGTCGGTGTTACTGACCATTACGACCGCCGCAAGGCGATGCGTCACCTGAAGAGCGGCGAAGTGGTGATCTTCTCCGCGG
>TARA_R100000541_G_scaffold1201_4_pt1 | contig 36343 bp, 27 predicted proteins | sample TARA_R100000541 | Tara Oceans TARA_R100000541 (sample SAMEA2621416) | marine metagenome | biome: marine biome (ENVO:00000447); feature: surface water layer (ENVO:00002042); material: "saline water (ENVO:00002010), including plankton (ENVO:xxxxxxxx)" | depth 5 m | reverse complement strand
CAGTGACCCGAGCCGACGCCATTACGGTACCCGCTGGCTTCTCCGCGAAAGCCTTTATCCCTTGGGGCACGCCGATCTGTGGAAGCTATCCAGCATTCCTCGAAGACGCCAGCAACAGTGCGGAAGATCAGGCCCAGCAGACAGGCATGCACCACGACGGCATGCATTTTTTTCCCATGGATGCGCGCTTCAAAGGCCGAAAGAGTGATCACGGTCTGCTGGTGCTGAACCATGAGTACATTGATGCACCTCTGCTGCATCCCAACGGCCCGACAGTTGTTAATGGCAAACGCGTGGATGCAGATGAGGTGCGCAAGGAGATCAATGCGCATGGCGTTTCCGTTGTCGAAGTGCGCCGTGGCCCACAGGGAGACTGGTCAGTACTGCCTTCGGCACGCAATCGCCGCATAACCGGTGCCACGCCGATGCGCATCGAAGGTCCTGCCCGTGGTCATGACCTGATGAAGACCCGCTACAGCCCGAGCGGCACCTCCACCCGCGGAACGCTGAACAACTGCTCGAATGGCTACACCCCCTGGGGCACCTACCTGACGTGTGAGGAAAACTGGGCGGGCTATTTCGCCACTCGCGACGATGAATTGCCCCGCCATCTGGAGCGCTACGGCCTCCGTTCAACCGGGCGCTACGGCTGGGAAACCATTCGCGGCGACGAATTCGAGCGATTTGACGCGACCACAACGGCGGCAGACCCACGCGCCGACTATCGTAACGAACCAAATACCTTCGGCTGGATCGTGGAGATCGATCCCTTTGACCCCGATGCCACGCCGGTCAAGCACACAGCGCTGGGTCGCTTTGGTCACGAAGGCATTGTGTTCGCGCCAACCAAAGCAGGCTGGCCGCTGGTTTGTTACTCCGGCGACGACTCGCAGAACGAGTACATCTACAAATACGTCAGCCGCGACAAGTACCGCCCTCAGCGCAGCGACGGCCGGCTGCTCGACGATGGCACCCTGTACGTTGCACGCTTCAACCCGGACGGCAGCGGTGACTGGTTAGCGCTGGATATCGAAGACGCTGCCTTCCAGCAGGCCTGTGCTGCAGCGAACGTCAGTTTTGCCGATCAGGGCGAGGTGTTGATCAACACTCGCCTAGCGGCGGATATCGTCGGGGCTACTAAAATGGATCGCCCTGAATGGGGCGCCGTACATCCCGACACAGGTGAAGTGTATTTCACGCTCACAAACAACAGCTCGAGGCAGGAAGCCGACGCAGCCAACCCCCGCGCGCCGAACCCCACCGGCCACATCATCCGCTGGCGTGAGGAAGGTAAGCATCAGGTGGGCACACGGTTCCAGTGGGACCTCTATCTGCTCGCCGGGCCGCAGAGTGACAGCCGTGATCCGCGTGGTCGGCCACTGACTGACGAAAACATCATGGCGAGCCCCGACGGACTCTGGTTCGACGATGAAGGTCGCCTCTGGATCCAGACCGACATGAGCGGAAGCCAGCTGCGTAGCGGTCCCTTCGGCAACAATCAGATGTTGGTGTCAGACCCGAAGAGCGGCGAAACCAAGCGCTTCATGGTCGGCCCCTTGGGCGCCGAAGTAACCGGTATTACCGCCACCCCGGACTTCCGTACGCTGTTCGTAAATATCCAGCATCCAGGGGAAGGCTCGACGTCAACCGAGTACACCAGCGCCTGGCCAGATGGCCCGGGCCGCAGGCCGCGCTCGGCAACGGTCATCATCACCCGTGATGATGGCGGGCGTATTCTCTAGCCCGAAGCGGCGTCCGGCTCGCCCGGACGCCTACTGGGGGGAAGGTTTGGCGTCAGGGGTGATAAACAAGGCCCATGACGACATGAACAAAGCAGCAATCAGCGGCCCGATGACGAAGCCGTTCAAGCCAAACAGGGCGAGCCCGCCCAACGTCGAAATCAGCACCAGATAGTCAGGCATTTTGGTGTCCTTACCCACCAGAATCGGCCGCAGGAAATTGTCCACCAGGCCAATCACCAGAACGCCATAGAGCGTGAGGATCACGCTCTGTAAAACCATTCCCTGCAGCAGGAAATAGATCGCCACAGGTGCCCAGATCAGCCCGGCGCCAATCGCGGGCAGCAAGGACAGAAACGCCATCATCACGCCCCAGAGCAACGAGCCTGGGATTCCCAGGACAGCGAAGATCACCCCGCCGAGAAATCCCTGGGTAGCCGCCACGACAATGTTGCCTTTGACCGTGGCCCTGACCACGCGTGTGAACTTGCTGAACAGCCGCCGCTTCTGGTTATCGGTCAGTGGCAGCGCGCGACGAATCTTGGCAACCAGCTCGCGCCCGTCTCGGATGAAGAAAAACAGCAGGTAAGTCATCACGAAAAAGCTGACCAGGAACTGGAAGGTGCCCTGGCCGAAACTGAACGCTTTGGTAGCCAGGAACTGGCTGCCCTGCAAAGCGCCACTGGCGAGCCGTTCACGCATCTGGTCGAGATTGCCGAGCCCAAAGCGTTGCAACTGTCGTTGCGCCGACTCAGGCAGCATCTCCTTGGCGCCGCCAACGAACTCGCCGACGTCGAGCTCTCCGCTTTCCATCTGTTGATACAGCGACGAGCCCTCCTGAACCAGCAGACCCGCAATCAGGATCACCGGCAGTACCGCAACGACCAGGCACACCGTCAAGGTGATGATCGCCGTCAGGTTTCGCCTGTGCCCCATGCGACGTAGCAGGCGGCGTTGCAGTGGCGCAAAGATGATCGCGAGAATAACGGCCCAGAACACGGCCCCGTAAAAGGGAAGCAGTATCCAGCCGAAGGCGATGCTCACGATGAGCAATAGAGCGAGAAAGACTTTCTGCTCAAGAGTGGTGTTCACGAATACTTCCTATCGCTGCGGTTGTATCCGTTAGTCAGCGATTGGCGTCAGGAGTGCTGACGGGCCACGATCCAGCGAAACAGCGGACGCGCTGGCGACGATACGTCGTGCCAGCGCGAACCGTATCGACGAGAGTTACAGCGTCATCGCGGCAATCCAGCCGAACGCAAGAAGCGGCAGGTTGTAGTGCAGGAAGGTCGGAACCACGGTATCCCAGATATGGTTGTGCTGGCCGTCGGCATTCAACCCAGCGGTCGGCCCGAGCGTCGAGTCCGAAGCGGGCGACCCCGCATCACCCAGCGCACCCGCCGTGCCCACCAAGCTGACGATTGCCAGCGGACTGAAGCCAAGCTCCAACCCGAGCGGTACGAAGATCGCAGCGATGATCGGTACCGTGGAGAAGGAGGAGCCGATGCCGATGGTGACCAGCAACCCCACCAGCAGCATCATCAGTGCGCCGATGGCCTTGCTATTTCCAATCCAGGCGGCAGACGTATCGACCAGCGTTTTCACCTCGCCGGTTTCGCGCATCACTTCGGCAAATCCCGCTGCAGCAATCATGATGAAGCCGATCATGGCCATCATCTTCATGCCCTCGGTAAACAGATCATCAGCCTCTTTCCAGCGCACCACGCCGGATACGGAGAAGATCACGAAACCAACCAGCGCGCCGATGATCATCGAGTCCAGCCACAGTTGGACGACGAACGCAGCAGCGACGGCCAACGCAGCCACCAACAAGGTCAGCGGGCTGTAGCTGACACTGATGGCTTTCGACTGATCGACCTTGGCGAGGTCGTAGGTGCGCGGCTTGCGATAGCTGAACATGGCAATCAGCAGGCCGGTCAGCATGCCGACCGCTGGAATCAGCATGGCCTGACTGACATTGATTCCGGCGATGTCCGCACCACTCTTGGCCACGTTTGCCAGCAGAATCTCATGCAGAAAGATGCTACCGAAGCCCACCGGCAGGAACATGTAGGGCGTGACCAGGCCGAATGCGAGTACGCAGGCAATCAAGCGCCTGTCGATCCGCAACTTGCTCAGCACGTAGAGCAACGGCGGAACCAGCAAAGGGATGAAGGCGATATGGATCGGCAGGATATTCTGCGACGACACGGCGACCGCCAGCAGTAGACCGATCATCAACCACTTCACAGCCCCCGCGGAGTCCGACTCGTGCCGGCCCACCATGGCCAAAGCACGATCAGCCAGCGCGTGGGCCAATCCACTCTTGCCGATCGCAACAGCGAATGCTCCCAGCAAGGCGTAGGAAAGCGCTACCGTCGCGCCACCGCCCAGCCCTTTGTTAAAAGCTGCAAGGCTGCCGTCCAGTCCCAATCCGCCCAGAACGCCGCCGGCAAGCGCGCCGGCAATCAGTGCCACTACCACGTGAACCCTGCACAGGCTAAGAATCAGCATGATGCCGACTGCCGCTACCACTGCATTCATTTCAACTCCCCGAAAGCGGCGAACGCCGATAAAAAGCCGGGCACTGTGCCGCAAGCCCGCGGGAGTGTCAAAAGCGCTGCATGTGCAGTGCAGCGGTTACGTCTGGTAGCTCGCTGCACAACGGCGACAGCCGAACCCAAACCGGTAGAATGCGGCCTTTCGCCTTACCGGATCGACCAGTGGAAATATTCAAAGAGTTTACTTTCGAGTCAGCCCACCGCTTGCCCCATGTACCCGAAGGGCATAAGTGCGGCCGTCTACACGGGCACTCGTTCCGGGTTGCGATTTACCTTGAGGGCGAGGTGAATCCCCATACCGGCTGGATCCGGGACTTCAGCGAGATCAAGCAGATCTTCAAGCCTGTCTATGAACGACTGGATCATAACTATCTAAACGATTTGCCCGGCCTCGAGAATCCAACCAGCGAAAACCTTGCCGTATGGATCTGGGATGAGCTGAAGCCGTTGTTGCCAGAGCTTTCGCGGATACGTATCCATGAAACCTGCACCAGTGGCTGCGAATACCGCGGCCGCTGAAGTCGGAGCCAAAGCGGTAGTCCGTCTGTTCAGGTAGCCAGCGTGCACCACGCTTCTGAGCTTAGTGAACGCCTCCCCGCTTGAAAACCAGGCTGCATCGTTGCGATGGCAGCCTGGTCGGTCATTCCTTATGCAGCTGGTCCCCTATCACGGTTAACCTTCCAAGCTGGCGAGGCGTTTCAGAAAGGCCTGCTCGTCATCCACTTCCAATCCCAGTTCGTTGGCCTTTGCCAGTTTGGAGCCGGCACCCGGCCCGGCCACTACGACACTGGTCTTGGCCGAGACTGAGCCTGACACCTTAGCGCCCAGCGCTTCCAGTCTTGCCTTTGCATCGTCGCGGCTCATGCTTTCCAGTGTGCCCGTCAGCACCCAGGTCTGGCCGGCCAGCGGCAAACCCTCCGCAGTCTTGCGCTCACTCTCCCAATGCATGCCGAATTCTTTCAGCTGGTCCTCGATGGCGCGCGCTCGCGCGGCATTTGCCGGATCATCGAAATAGTCGCGCAGTGCTCGGGCCGCTTTTTCGTTGAGACGTTCAACCTGACGCAGGTCCAGCCAGTCGGCTTCGATAATGCCGGTCAGGCTGCCGAAACGATCAGCAAGACGCTGAGCACCGGTGGCGGCGATAAACGGGATGTTCAGCCTGTCGAGCAAGCCTGCCAGCGTCGCACAGGCAGCAAAGTCAGGATGCACATCCCCCTCCTCCTGCAGCTCAACACCACGCGAGCGCAACTGCTCGATGACGGACTGGTTATGTTCATCGTCGAAGAAGCTATGGATTTCGTGGGCGACTTCCAGGCCGATATCCGGCAGGTAAACCAACACATCTGGCAGGGCACGACTGATGCGGTCCAGCGAACCCAGGGCACGCGCCAGCAATTTTGCCGTACCTTCGCCGACATCAGGGATGCCGAGGGCAAAGACGAAGCGAGCCAGGGACGGATTGCGGCTGGCGTCGATGGCGTTGAGCAGGTTGCGACTCGACACTTCGGCGAAGCCTTCAAGTGCCAGCACCTGTTCGAAGCTCAGGCAATAGAGATCTGCCGGGGACCGGACCAACCCGGCATCGACCAGCTGCTCGACGATCTTGTCACCCAGGCCATCGATGTCCATCGCCCGGCGCGAAACGAAATGGATGATCGCCTGCTTGAGCTGCGCCTGACAGGCCAAACGACCAACGCAGCGATAGATCGAACCTTCCGTCACCGACTCGCGCCCTTTGCTGCGTTTGATCAGCTGGGTACGCTCGACGGCCGAGCCGCAAACCGGACACTGCTCCGGCACATGAACGGCACGGGCATGCTCGGGCCGGCGCTCCGGAATGACTCCGAGGATTTGCGGAATCACGTCACCGGCGCGACGGACGATGACCGTATCCCCGATCATGACCCCGAGCCGAGCGACCTCGTCCATGTTGTGCAGCGTTGCGTTGGACACCGTCACGCCAGCAACCTGAACCGGCTGCAGACGGGCAACCGGTGTGATAGCTCCGGTGCGGCCAACCTGGAATTCCACGTCGAGCAGTTCGGTCACTTCTTCGCGCGCCGGGAATTTATGAGCGATCGCCCAACGCGGTTCGCGTGCGCGAAAGCCTAGCTCGCGCTGTTGCGCAGTCGAGTTGACTTTAAACACCACGCCGTCAATCTCATAAGGCAGCGCGTCGCGTTTCTCGCCGATGGCATGAAAGTAATCGCGGCACTCCTTAACGCCTTTAGCCAGTTTGAGCTCGCGACTGATCGGCAAGCCCCAGCCCTTGAGTGCCTCGAGTATGCCGATGTGGGTACCGGGCAGGTCGCCGGCGCTACGGCCGACCCCATAGGCGCAGAGTTCCAGCGGGCGGCTCGCGGTTATCTTCGAATCCAGCTGGCGCAGGCTGCCCGCGGCGGCGTTTCTCGGATTGGCGAACGGCTTGCTGCCCGCCTCCAGTTGACGCGCATTCAGGGCCTCGAAGCCCGCCTTGGGCATGTAGATCTCACCGCGTACTTCCAGTACGTCAGGCCAGCCGTCGCCGTGAAGCTTGAGCGGAATATTGCGCACGGTACGGACGTTGGTACTGATGTCTTCCCCAGTGCTGCCGTCACCACGCGTGGCGCCGCGCACCAATTGGCCATTTTCGTAGAGCAGACTTACCGCCAGGCCGTCGAGCTTCGGCTCGCAGCTGTACTCCAGCTCGACGCCGTCGCCGAAAAGATCGCCTGCCGGCAGGTCCAAGCCTTCGCGAGCGCGACGGTCGAAGTCGATCAGGTCTTGCTCTTCGAACGCATTACCCAGGCTCAGCATCGGCACTTCATGGCGGACCTGGCCGAAGGCTGCCAGCGCCGCGCCGCCGACACGCTGAGTGGGTGAATCCGGGCTCACCAGCTCGGGATGCTCGGCCTCTAGCGTTTTGAGCGCATTGAACAAACGGTCGTATTCGGCGTCAGGAACGCTGGGCTCGTCGAGCACGTAATAACGATAATTGTGGGCGTCGATTTCGCTGCGCAGCTCGGCGATGCGTTCTGCGGCGGTCTGGGCGGACGTCATGGTATTGGGGCCATAGCTGCAGGCCGGACCGAGCGCAGAAGCAGCGCACCGGCCGACCTTAAGTGGATGTTCTGCGCAGGATTTTAGCCTGTTTGCGTCGCCGCATGGAGCGTCGGGCAGCAGGGTGACAGAGGCTTCACCGCTATCTGCAGATCAGCTTGCCTTTGGCGAGTACGCCTGAGGCGAAAACCAGAGATATGGTTGGCCGAGATAGCTTCGGTCACCATCCCAGCTAGTGAAGAGGCTTCGTTGGGCTGAAGCCCACCCGCCGGACGGGCTCGGCAGACCAGACGGATAACTGTCCCAGAAACAAAAAACCGCTCTTGGGAGCGGTTTTCTGGATCAACGCTTGGTGGTCATCTGCCGACGCTCATAATCGACAATGCGCTGGCGATAATGCTCGATGGTCTGAGCGGTCAGCACGCTGCGCTGATCGTCCTTGAGCTCGCCGTTGAGCTCCTGTGACAACTTCCGAGCAGCGGCAACCATGACATCGAAAGCTTGCTTCGGATGGCGCGGGCCTGGCAGCCCCAGAAAGAAGCTCACGGCTGGGGTTGTGAAGTGGTCGATATCATCCAGATCGAAAGTGCCAGGTTTCACCGCGTTGGCCATGGAAAACAGCACTTCGCCGTTGCCCGCCATGCTTTCGTGACGATGGAAGATGTCCATCTCACCGAAGCGCAGACCGCTTTCCAGAATATTCTGCAACAGTGCAGGACCACGGAAGCCGTGCGGATCACGCGAGATCACATTGATGACCAGCACTTCCTCGACGGGAGGAAGATCCTGATCGAAATGCTCATTCGATTCCGCCTCTTCGTCGGCCACAGGATCCAGCAGCGTCGGAACAGGAGCATCGTCGCTCGAGAAATGCAGATCGCCCTGCCGCGGCTCGGCGGTACGACGCTTACCGGTTTCGCGCGCGCTCATCGAGGGAAGATCGGTTTCGTCCAGTGAGGGCTCGTTGTTTCGACTCACGACACGCGGCGGGCCCAACAGCTCGTTCGATTCATCTTCATCGGGAAGATTGCTCGCGATGTTGCGGTCCAGCTTGAACTTCAACTTGCCCTTGCTACCGCGCATCCGCCGCCAGCCATCAAAAAGAATGCCGGCGATGACAATGATGCCGATGACGATCAGCCACTCGCGCAGACCGATATCCATTAATGCTTGAACCCCTGAAATCGATGATAAAGACGCAGATTCACAGCCGCTGAACAGGCTCATCTGCGCATCGTAAAAATTGCGCTCTAAACTAGCACGACGAACGGTAGTTTTGCACCGCCCGACGCCGCTCTTTTATTGGTCTTCCAACACCTTCCACTGCGCTTGAAACAGCGCCATTCAAGCTTCTACGAGCGCTACCGCCTGCTCCACGTCGACCGCGACCAGCCTTGAACATCCTGGTTCGTGCATGGTCACGCCCATCAGCTGGTCGGCCATTTCCATCGCAATCTTGTTGTGCGTGATGTAAATGAACTGCACCTTCTCTGACATCTCCTTAACCAGCCGCGCATAGCGCCCAACGTTGGCGTCATCCAAAGGCGCATCCACTTCGTCCAGCATGCAGAACGGTGCCGGATTGAGTTGAAAGATCGCAAACACCAACGCCAGCGCGGTCAGTGCCTTCTCACCGCCTGACAGCAGATGGATAGTGCTGTTCTTCTTACCCGGCGGACGCGCCATGATCGCCACCCCGGTATCGAGTAAATCTTCCCCGGTAAGTTCCAGATAAGCGTTGCCACCACCGAAAACCTTCGGAAAAAGCGCCTGCAAACCGGAATTGATCTGGTCGAAGGTTTCCTTGAAGCGATTGCGCGTTTCCTTGTCGATCTTGCGAATGACGTTTTCCAGCGTATCAAGTGCTTCGGCCAGGTCGTCGTTCTGCGCATCGAGATAGCGTTTGCGCTCCGATTGCTGCTGGTATTCGTCGATCGCCGCAAGGTTGATCGGGCCAAGGCGCTGGATGCGTGCAGCCAGACGCTCGAGTTCGTCCTCCCACGCCGCCTCGCCGGCCTCGGCAGGCAGCGTCGTCAGAACACCATGCAGGTCGAAACCATCCTCATGCAACTGGTCCTGTAGCGTCTTGCGTCGGACGCTAAGGGCCTGCCAGTCCATCCGCTGCTGCTCCAGTTGGCCACGCAGCAATTGTGCCTGCTGCTCGGCCTGCGTCCGGCGCTTCTCAGCATCACGCAGTTCGCGATCGGCGTCTTCGAGCGCCAGACGCGCCAGCTTGAGCTCTTCTTCGACGCCCATGCGCCGCTCCAGCAGTTCTTCGAGCTTCATGCGCTGCTCTTCGAGCGGCGCCTCGCCCTCCTCCAGATTCAGATTCAGCTGCTCGCGGCGCTCCACGGCGCGTTCGAACTGCTGCTCGAGGCGTTCGAGCGCCTGGCGGATCGAGTCATGCTGGGCCCTCAGCGAACCAATCCGCACGGCCAGCTGGTGCGCATGATCCTTGTGCTGGCGGGCGTCCTGGCGAACCCGGTCGAGTTTTTCCCGAATCGAGTCTCGGTTTGCCAGCAATGACTCGCGCTGCTCGGTATCGACGGCCATCGCGTCGAGCGCATCCTGCAACTGCAGCCGCGACTCGCCCAGCTGCTCGGTTTCCAGGGCGCGCTGCTCGGAGAGCTCCAGGAGCTCCTCATCCAGCCGGCGCCGACGCAGGCTCAGCTGCTCCAGCTTGGCCTGGCTGGCCGACAGGCGAGCATTCAATTCGCCTTGCTGACGGGACAGCTCCTGGTGCTGGCGTCGTTGTTGCTCACGGCGTTCCTCTTGCTCGCGTTGCGCCTCTCGCAGTTGGCCGAGCTTTTCGGCCAACTGCGAGAGGCTGGCCTCACAGTCATCACGTTCAGCCTGCAGCAGCGCCAGCTCCTGGCTGCGCGCCAACAGCCCGGACTCGGCCTCCCCGGCTCGCTTGACCCTGAGAAAATGCCGGCCAACCCAGTAGCCGTCACGGCTGATCAAGCTCTCGCCATCACCGAGTGAGCCACGTGCTGCCAAGGCCTGCTCGAGGTCGTCCACCGGGCGCACCCGCCCCAGCCATGGCGACAGATCGGTCGCAGAGTCGACCTTGTCCAGCAGACTTCCGTCGATCGGGCCGCGTCCCTGTGCGGCACTGACCAGACGCAAGTCGCCCTGTTCGAAGCCACTCATGTCCAGGCTGTCGAAGTCGTCCAGCAGCACCGCCTGCAGATCCGCGCCCAGCACGGTTTCGACGGCCAGCTCCCAGCCCGGCTCGACGCGTAGCCCTTCGGCCAGGCGCGGTCGCTGGTCGAGCCCTCGCTCATGCAGCCAATCGGAAACACCTTTCCCAGGATCCATGGCGGCCTGCTGCAGGGCTTCCAGCGAAGCAATACGGCCATCCATACGCTGCAACTGGCCCAGCGCCTCCTGCTCGACGCGGCTCGCCTGTTGCAGCTGTTCACGGAGGCCCTCGAGCTGCTGATCGGTCAGCTCCTGTGCCGCAGACAGCTCCTCGAGATTCATCTCGCCGATGGCCAACTGTTCGCTCATCTCGGTAACCATGGCATCTTCCGGATCGCCGGCGAGCAAGCTGAGTTCATCCTCAAGACGTCGCCGACGCTCGGCCAGCCGCTCCAGGCTCTGTTCAAGCTGCTGGATACGCGACTGCTCGACCTCCGCCGTTCGGCGCGGTTCGGCGCTCTGCTGGTTGAACCGCTCCCACTGGTCTTGCCAGTGCTGCATCGTTGTCTCGGATTCTTCGAGCTGGGCGGCAGTCTCTTCAGCGGCCGCGCCTGCGATCTCTTGCTCCGGCTCGAGCATGGCCAGCTCTTCACCAAGGGTGGCGAGCACGGTCCGGTCGTGCCCCAGATGAGATTCGGTTTCCAGTCGGGCCCGCTCGGCCTCGCGCAGATCGTCCTGCAGCTGACGCAAACGCTGTTGGCCATGCTGAATGCTCTGCTCGACGCGTGCGATATCACCGCCGACGGAATAGAAGCGCCCCTGAACGAGGTTGAAGCGCTCCGACAGTTCGTGGTGGCCGTCGCGCAGACGCTCGATGCTGGCGTCGGCATTGCGTTGCTCAGCAATCAGCGCCTCGAAGCTGACCTCCTGATCGCCGATCACCTGTTCACGCTGCCCCACTTGAGCGTTCAGCGTTTGCCAGCGCAGTGCCGTCAGCTGGGCCTTCAGCTGGCGCTCCTCGGCTTTGTACTCCTGATACTTCTCCGCCGACTGCGCCTGGCGATGCAGGCGTTCCAGTTGACGTTCGAGCTCTTCGCGCAGATCGGTCAGGCGAGCCAGGTTTTCATGGGTTCGGCGAATACGATTTTCAGTTTCGCGGCGGCGCTCCTTGTACTTGGAGATACCGGCCGCCTCTTCGATGAAGTTGCGCAGGTCTTCCGGCTTGGCCTCGATCAGCTTGGAGATCATGCCTTGCTCGATGATCGAGTAGCTGCGTGGCCCCAGCCCGGTGCCCAGGAAGATATCGGTGATGTCGCGCCGACGACATTTCACGCCATTGAGGAAGTAGGTGTTCTGTGCGTCACGGGTCACCCGGCGACGGATCGAGATCTCCGCAAACGCCGCGTACTCGCCGAGCAGCGTGCCGTCTGAATTATCGAAGATCAGCTCGATGCTGGCCTGCGTCACTGGCTTGCGTGTGTTCGAGCCATTGAAGATGACGTCTGTCATCGACTCGCCACGCAGGTTTTTAGCCGAACTCTCGCCCATGACCCAGCGTACGGCATCGATGATATTGGACTTGCCACAACCGTTCGGGCCGACCACTGCCGCCATGTTGCTGGGGAAACTTACCGTGGTGGGATCGACGAAGGATTTGAAACCGGCGAGCTTGATGCTTTTCAGACGCATTGAGGCCTATCCGTGGCAATCGGTACGTGAGCCGGAGCGTCGTATTCACCGTGGGCTTGATGGGTTTCCCGGGGCATTGCTGGAGTCGTCTGGGCGGTCGGCCGCGCAGTTTATCACGACGACAAGCGGGCCTCTCAGGGCCCGTAGCACAAAGCGAAAACGTGTGTAGGGAGGTCAGAAATGACAGGTTTGACCGCGAGCTAACGGCCGGCAGTGGTTAGCCATTGTCGAAGGGGAAAGCAGCTACCACGCCACGACTGAACTGACGTCGATGGCGTGAGGGCGGGCCACATTCTTCACAAAGGATGCTGGCGCTAGCCGCCCGTCATGCTCATGAAGCGCACAACCTGGACCTGTTCATCAGTCCGGAATTCATGTTTCTCAGGCTTGAGCTGCAGCGCATCGACCAACGCCTGGCGCAGCCGTTCGCTGTCGCCGGGGTAGCGACGCATCAAGGTCTTGAGATCCAGCGCGCCTTCATGCCCGAGGCAGAGCACCAGCTTGCCTTCGGCGGTCACCCGCACCCGGTTGCAACTGCCGCAAAAGTTGTTGCTATGAGGCGAGATGAAGCCCACCTGGGTGTCACTGCCCGCCACTTGCCAATACCGCGAGGGACCGCCGGTGGTGTGGCTGCTTCGTATCAGCTGATGGCCGACTTCGATACGCTCGCGGACCTCCTCGCTGGAGCAGAACGTGATCTCACGCTCATGGCTGGAGACATTGCCCAACGGCATCTCCTCGATAAAGCTGATGTCCAGCCTGCGCTCGACGGCGAAATTCACCAGATCCAGCACTTCATCGTCGTTACGGCCTTTCTGAATCACGCTGTTGAGCTTGATTCGCTCGAACCCGGCATTACGTGCAGCATCGATACCGGCGACCACCTGTTCGAGCATGTCGCGGCGCGTGAGCTCGGCGAAACGTTCACGTTTGAGCGAATCCAGGCTTACATTCAGACGCTTGACGCCAGCCTCGCGAAGCACCGGTGCAAGTGTCGGCAGCTGCGAACCGTTGGTTGTGATTGCCAGATCTTCCAACTCTTCACGCGCACCCAGTCGACTCAACAGGCTCGGCAACCCCTTGCGCACCAGCGGCTCTCCACCGGTCACACGGATACGCTTGACGCCCAGACTGATAAAGGCGTCAGCCACGGCATAGAGCTCTTCCAGGGTGAGGATCTGCGCACGCGGGGCGAAGACCATGTCCTCACTCATGCAGTAGGTGCACCGGAAATCGCAACGGTCAGTGACCGACAATCTGAGGTAGGTGATGCGTCGGCCGAATGGGTCGACCAACTTCGAATCTGGCATTTCGCTCTCCAGCGGTTTGATGCGCAAGACTAAGACTATTACTGAACGCCAGACGTAGCAAAGGCTGCGAGCTGAATGGTAGACCCGAGGTATCCGGGCACGATTCAGCGTGATTGGATTTTAGCCTGCCGGAGCGCCTCGATCAGGCTACAAACAAGGCCCCCTTGCAACGATCCTTTTGCCTGCGGATCGAACTCGGGGATACTTCGCGCTCGAGTTTTGCCGGGAGCCCACATGGACAACGACGCCCTCCAGTCGATGAACTGGCGAGAACGCCTCTATATCATCATTTTTTTCACCAATACGCCGGCCGGCAAGCGCTTCGATACCTGGTTATTGGTGGTCATCTTCGTCAGCCTCGTCGTGGTGATGCTGGACAGCGTAGCGCTGTACAGCGAGCGCTACGGCGGATTACTGGACGGTCTGGAATGGTTGTTCACCGGCGTTTTCCTGATCGAGTACCTGGTCCGGATCTACTGCCATCCCGAGCCGCGCAAATACATTTTCAGCTTCTATGGTGCGATCGATCTGCTTTCGGTCGTTCCGGCTTTCATTGCCCTGCTGCTGCCAGACGCTGAGTATTTACTGGTAGTACGTGCGATCCGAATGCTGCGCGTCTTCCGCGTGCTCAAACTTACCCAGTACCTGAGTCAGGCCAACTTTCTGATGGTCGCGCTGCGAGGCAGCAAGCAGAAAATCATCGTCTTTCTGCTCAGCGTCAGCACGCTGGTATTGGTTTTTGGCACCTTGATGTACGTGATCGAAGGGCCATCGAGGGGCTTTACCAGCATTCCGATCAGTATTTACTGGGCAATCGTGACCATCACGACGGTGGGGTTCGGCGACATCGTTCCCCACACTACGCTGGGCAAGGCGGTTGCCAGCCTGGTGATGATCACCGGTTATTCGATCATCGCGGTGCCCACCGGCATTTTTACCGCGGAGCTAGCCACCGCCATGCGCGCCGACAGTCTTCAGCAGCGCTGCCCGACCTGCGAAAAGCTGAGCCACGAACCAAACGCGGCCTTTTGCAGCCGCTGTGGCACTCACCTGTTCAAACGCAGTGAGCCTGAGCCCGACGAGGAGCAGGATCCACCGAAGCAGCAGAGCGACTGAGCCAGCGCTGCGCTTCGCCGATCTGGATCCTCTTCCATACGCTTCCATTGCGAGCTCCGAACCCCCCCGGCAAGCGGCTGTCACAACCTCTGACTTGCCGCGGGCTGGACGGAGACATGCATGCCCTTGCTCAAACTGGTGCACTTCGCGGGCTTGCTCTGCTGGTGCGGCACCCTGCTCTACCTGCCTGCGCTGATTGCGGCAGGTACTCGACGCAGTGACCCACTTTTCTATCGTGACCATGCGCATCTGACGCGCATGGTGTTCAACCTGATCGGCACGCCAGCGGCGCTGGTCGCCATTGGTTCGGGTACAGCGCTTTTCCTGAGCCAGGGTCTCGTGGCCGGCTGGTTGATCGTCAAGCTCAGCACCGTGGCCGGGATGGTGCTCTGCCACACCCTGTGTGGCGTGCTGGTACTGCATATCGAACGGGCGCCTGAGCAGAGCGTGAGCATCCGTTGTCGTTTCCTTGGAGCAGTTGCCGCAACGTTCATCACCGCGACGCTTTGGCTGGTGCTGGCAAAACCTTTCTAGCCCGTGCCCCGAACCGCTCGATCACCTCGAAGATGCCCATGACCGAACGATCCCAAGCCCCGTATTTTTCTGACTCAGACCTTGTCCAGATCGACCCCGACAGCATGCTCGTAGACCAGTCGGCCGCCGAGATAAGCCGCGAGGGAAATCAACACGGCAGTGATTGCCGAAAGGTACAGCGCCCACAGCTGCATACTCTGGGCGTCGTTCTGGTAGCGCAGCAGCCAGTTCAGCGAAGCCAGAGACAGCATCATTACGGCAAGAATCGCATGACACCAGGCAGTGATCTTGTGGCGAATCTCACGCACGGTCACCAAATCGATCAGCCCGAAGATGCTGGCGATCCAGCCACCCAGGGCGCCCACGCCGGACAGCCACAGGCCGGCTCGCCACCAAAAGTCATCCAACGTCCAGAGGTGCGCGAGATCAACCGGCAGCAAGCCGGTCAGTGCGGCGACCGGAAAATGGATCAACATCGGGTGCAGCGGGTGGCCGGCTATCGCAGCGCGGCTGTGGATGGAATCTCTGTATCGGGCCATTGGGCGCTCCGGCAGCATTTGTCGGGGGTAGGCCACCGCGCAAAACGAGCCGGCGACCTTTTGAAATGGACCACGCTGGCGCTGGCAGTTCCTTTACTGAGTGGCTGTGGCGGTCCGCTGTCGTCGCTCAACCCAGCCAGTCCCATGGCGCGCCAGATATCTCATGTCTGGTGGGGCATGTTTGCCTTCGCCACGCTGGTGCTGGTCGCAGTCAGCGCGATATGGATCTATGCGCTGGCACGCAAGCCGCGGGAAACCAGCGAGGAAACGGCGCTCAAGATCAATCGCCGCTGGGTCATTGGCGGCGGCATCGTACTGCCGAGTCTGAGCATCGTTGTCTTGCTGATTTTCGGCATACCTACCGGGCGCAGCATGATGCCCCTGCCGGTCGAAGGTCAGCAGCCACTGGAGGTAGAGGTCACTGGCCACCAATGGTGGTGGGAGGTGCACTACCCCGAGAGCGGTGTCACCACGGCGAACCAGCTGATCATCCCGGCCGGACGACTGATAGACGTGAATGTCACCAGCGCCGATGTCATCCATTCGTTCTGGATTCCGAGACTCGGCGGAAAAATGGACATGATCCCTGGGCGTACCAATGTCATCCGTCTGCAAGCAGGCCATACCGGCGTCTTTCACGGCCAGTGTTCGGAATTCTGCGGGCTGCAGCATGCGCACATGAAACTGCACGTCGAGGCGCTGGACGAAGCCGGTTTCGATCAATGGATCGCCGCACGGGAGAACCTCAGTATCGAGCAACGCGCGCCCGGCGACGCCGGGCGGGTGTTCGATGAGCGCTGCGGTCAATGCCACCGCGTCGCGGGTATCAGCAACGGCACTCGTGCGCCGGACCTCACCGACCTCGCCACACGGCCAACCCTCGGCGCGGGGGTGCTCGACAACAACCATGACGGGCTGCGGCAGTGGCTACGTGACCACAAGACGCTCAAATTCGGCAACGGCATGCCCGCGCATGACGACGTTCCGCCGCAAACACTCGATCAGATTGCCGACTGGCTGGAGACGCTCGCTCCATGACTCAACTCGACCAAAGCAGCAAGCCCAGCACGCATCCGGATCAGCTACGCGACCAGTTCAACGACGTCTGGGGCAACCCGCGCGGCTGGCGCGCGCTGACTATCGTCAACCACACCACGATTGGCCTGCGTTTCCTGGTCACCGGAGCCGTGTTCTTCCTCATCGGCGGGCTGATGGCGATGCTTATCCGCACCCAGCTCGCCCTGCCCGGCTATGTGTTGATGGAGCCTGAGGTGTACAACCAGGTCTTCACCATGCATGGCTCGGTGATGATGTTCCTGTTCGCCGTACCGATGATGGAGGGGCTGGCGGTCTACCTGATCCCAAAGATGATCGGCGCGCGAGACCTGATCTTTCCGCGCCTCTCGTCACTTGGCTATTTCTGCTACCTGTTCGGCGGCATCATCCTGCTGTCCAGCGTGTTTCTCGGCGTCGCCCCAAAGGCGGGCTGGTTCATGTACACCCCGCTGTCGAGCTCGGCGCACATGCCTGGCGTCAACTCCGACTTCTGGCTGCTCGGCATCACCTTCGTCGAGATCTCCGCAGTCAGTGCCGGTGTCGAGTTGGTGGTTTCAATCCTGCGCACCCGAACCAACGGCATGGCGCTGCACAAGATGCCGCTGTATGCCTGGTACATCCTGGTGATGGCGCTGATGATCGTGTTCGGCTTCCCTCCGCTGATCCTGGGCAGCATTTTGCTGGAGCTGGAGCGCGCTGCCGGCATGCCATTTTTCGATTCAGCCAAGGGCGGCGATCCGGTGCTTTGGCAGCACTTGTTCTGGCTGTTCGGCCATCCAGAGGTGTACATCATCTTCCTGCCCGGAGCCGGCATCGTTTCCACCTTGCTGCCCGTGTTCTGCCAGCGGCCACTGGTGGGGTATCGGTGGGTGGTGCTCGGCGTGCTGACTACCGGATTCCTGAGCTTCGGGCTGTGGGTGCACCACATGTTCACTGTCGGCATTCCAGCACTGGCGCTGGGGTTCTTTTCCGCGGCGAGCATGCTCGTGGCGATACCCACCGGGGTACAGATCTTTGCCTGGATCGCAACGTTATGGCTGGGTAAACCGGTCTATCACGTGCCGATGCTCTGGTTGGTGGGCTTCCTGATCGTGTTCGTCTGTGGCGGCCTGACCGGGGTGATGGTGGCGCTGGTGCCCTTCGACTGGCAGGTGCATGACACTCACTTCATCGTCGCGCACATGCATTACGTGCTGGTGGGCGGGATGTTCTTCCCGCTGATGGCCGGGCTTTACTACTGGCTGCCGCACTTTTCCGGCCGCATGCCCTCGGTACGATTGGGCCGCTGGGGCTTCTGGCTGGTATTCATTGGTTTCAACACAACTTTTCTGATCATGCACTGGACCGGCCTGATCGGAATGCCACGGCGGGTTTACACCTATGACACCGGGCTGGGCTGGGACATGCCTAACCTGATCTCTTCGATCGGCAGCTTCATCATGGCCATCGGCATCGGTACCATCCTGCTGGATATCGTCTTGCACTTCCGCTTCGGCCAGCCCGCAAAAACCAACCCCTGGAATGCTGACACGCTGGAATGGGGGACCGCCCTGCCCCCGAGCCCTTATAACTTCGTCAGCCTGCCGGACATTACCGACCGTCATCCGCTGTGGAAGGACCCGGACCTGCCCAACAGCATCGCCCGCGCCGAGCATTCGCTGAAGGCCATCGATCATGGCCGGCGCGAAACCTGGGGCTCAGACCCACTGACTGGCAAGGTCCGTGAAATCATCCATCTGCCTGGCAACAGCTGGTGGCCGTTTGTGGCTTCGGTGTTTCTGGCGGTGCTCTGCCTGAGCCTGCTGAACAAGTTTTACTGGGTCGCTTTGATTGCGACGGTCGCCACCTTGATCGTCCTGTTTCGCTGGTCCTGGGAAAACGGTGCGCACCCTGCCGCAGCACCTGACGCGCAGACGCAGCCCGGCGAACCCCCGCTGCACTCACGCACCTTTGACGGCCCCGGCCTCTGGGGGATGGGCGTGACCCTGCTGGCCAATGGCACCCTTTACCTGTCTTTGCTGTTCGGCTGGTTCTACCTGTGGACGGTTTCACCGGAATGGATGGTACCGGAGCACTCCGACCTTAACGGCTGGCTGATGTTTGCCAGCGCAGTAGTGCTCAGCGCTGGGACGCTGTGGATGCGCCTGGTGCCCGGCCGACTGCGGCGGGGAAGCGGCGGACAGCTGATGCTCAATCTCGCTGCGATCACGGCGATCGGTGCGGTGCAGTGGGCCATGTTGCTGTGGCTGCTGCTAACGGCCAACCTCAGGGTGACCGAGACGGCGCACGACGCGGTGGTCTTCGTGATTCTTGCCTACGGGCTGATTCACTGCGGGCTGGCCACCATCCTCACGCTGCTGCAGACGCTGCGGGTGATGTACGGCTACGTGGGTGACAAGGCGCCCTACGAGGTGGTGGTCGTCGAACAGCTCTGGTACTACAACCTCGGTGTGATCTGGAGCGCCTATGCCGCGATTGTCCTGTTCCCGACTGCATGGGGAGCTGCCTGATGAAGTACAACCGCACATCGGTCTTCCACCCCATTCAGATTCCGTTCGGACTGACCATCTGGAGTCTTTGGTTCGCCATCATGTATGGCTCGCATGCAGTGGTCTGCTCGATCGCCCCGCCAGACCCGAACCTGGGGGTCTTCAATTGGCTGAATGCGAGCTTCGGGCTGTTCACGGTACTGGTGATCGTGCTGCTGCTCTGGCTAGGACGCCGGACCTGGAAGCTGTCTCATGAACCGAACGATTTCAATGACCGCCAGGTTTTCGTGATCAAGGTGTCGTCCGGGATTCACTTCATCGCAGCGTTGGCGACGGTTTTTGTTGGCATGCAGCTGGTGTTTTTGCCGCCCTGCATCTGAACCAGACGCCCAACATTGCGGGCGTCTAGTCGAGCTTCTTGCGTATCCAGTACAGATAAGTGCCATCGTCGGCCTGCTGGTCGACGAGTTCATGACCCAGAAACACGCAGAACTTGGGAATATCCCGCTGGGTCGACGGATCGGTTGCGATAACTTTCAGGACCTCGCCCGCGGGCAGATCGCGCACCTTGTTGTGCAGCATCATGACTGGCTCAGGGCAGTTGAGGCCGCTGGCATCAAGCAGTGCGTCGGCGGACAGTTCGGTAGATCGAGACATTACAGGCTCCACTAAAACAGGGACGATTTTGATGCGCACATAAACAGGCGGGGTCTACAGCCGACGCAGGTGGCAAGTCACTTCTTCGCGGTCATGGTATAGCTGCTTGCAGCCGATGCTCGCCTTCACCCCTCGTTCGGCAAGCCCGTCGGCGATGCGTTCCAACAGCCGCTTTACCTCGGGATAGCGTTGCTTCATTGGCAACTTCAGGTTGACCACAGCTTCACGACACAAACCCTCACCGATCCAGGTCTCAAGCAGCGCAGCATTTTTTGCCGGCTTTTCGACGATATCGCAGACCATCCAGTTCACCGGGCGCTTGGGGCGAAAGGCGAAGCCATCGGCACGGTAATGACCAACCAGACCGGACTCGAGCAGCTCCTCGTTCATCGGCCCGTTGTCGACTGCCATTACTTCGATGTCGCGATTGACCAGCTGCCAGGTCCAGCCCCCCGGCGAGGCACCGAGGTCGACCGCCGTCATGCCGGGAGCCAGCCGCTCATCCCATTGCTCGCGGGGGATGAAATGGTGCCACGCCTCCTCGAGCTTCAAGGTCGAGCGGCTCGGCGCTTGGCGAGGAAACTTCAGCCGGGGAATTCCCATCGGCCACATCGCACTGTTCTCTGCTTCAGCGAGCCCAACAAAGACCTCACGACCGCTCTTGAACGTGAGCAACAGGCGGGGACCATGGCCGCCCTCCTTAAGCCTGCCGGCTTTTTCCAGCGCCTTGCGCAACGGCGCCTCGAACTTGCGGCAGAAGTTCGACAGCTCTTTGCCGTCATTGGTATCCAGCACTTCCAGCCACAGACTGCTGCACACCGGCATGGATTTCAGCTGATCGAGCAATACACCGATCCGATCGGTTTCCGGGAGCGCCAGCCATTCCCCGCGCGCCCACTGCCGGGGAAATATAAGCCGTGCGAAACGCGCGCCGCGCATCAGGCGTTCCGGCCCTGCCGCGTCGTTGCAGATGAACTCGGAGCACGCACTGTCAGCTTTGGCTTTGGCGTAGCCGGCGACATCGAGGCGAGCTGCCTGGTCACTGATTTCAGCGCAGACCTCGTTCTCGAACCCGGGGCGGCAATGCAGCAGCAATGTATTCATGGTACGAACCCTATAAGCGGCGCAAAGCGCATCGGCGCCGCCCCTACTACAAAAGCCGCACATGATAGCCGAGTGGGGAACCACGGGCTTGCTGGTTCGGTCCAGTGAACAGTTGCAGGAGTCGTTTGCGACCCGGCAAGCAGCGCCTTTACGCCGCTGCGAACACGCTGTCGCGGCTCGACTCTCGCACTTCGCCATAACGATTGGCGGCCAGTTTCGTGGCGAATCACTTCGCCAGAGGCTAGGTTCCAAGAACGCTCCCGACTCAATCAGCCCGGCCGTGCGGGCACAAGGAGAGACGAATGCCATCCCTGGACAGCCTGAATTGCCGTCGCAGTCTCGACGTGAACGGCAAGACCTACCACTACTACAGCCTCCCGGAAGCCGCGACGCAGTTGGGCGACATCAGCCGACTGCCCACGTCGCTGAAGGTACTGCTGGAAAACCTGCTGCGCTGGGAAGATGGCGCCACCGTTCGCGCCGATGACTTCAACTCGCTGGCCGTGTGGCTCAAGACACACACCTCCGAACGCGAGATTCAATATCGCCCCGCGCGGGTTTTGATGCAGGACTTTACCGGCGTACCCGCGGTTGTCGACCTGACAGCCATGCGTGACGCGGTCTCTCGTGCCGGTGCCGATCCACAGCGCATCAATCCGTTGTCGCCGGTCGATCTGGTGATCGACCACTCGGTAATGGTGGACCGTTTCGGCACGGACAAAGCGTTCGAGCAGAACGTCGACATCGAGATGCAGCGCAACGGCGAGCGCTACGAGTTTCTGCGCTGGGGTCAGCAAGCATTCGACAATTTCCGCGTGGTGCCGCCGGGTACCGGCATCTGTCACCAGGTCAACCTAGAGTATCTGGGGCAGGTTGTGTGGACCAAGGAAGAGAACGGCGAAACCATTGCCTACCCCGACACCCTGGTCGGTACTGACTCGCATACCACGATGATCAACGGCCTTGGCGTGCTGGGTTGGGGCGTCGGCGGCATCGAAGCGGAGGCCGCGATGCTCGGCCAACCGGTCTCGATGCTGATCCCGGAAGTGATCGGCATGCGCTTGACTGGCAAGCTCAACGAAGGCGTGACCGCCACCGATCTGGTGCTGACCGTGACCCAGATTCTGCGTAAGCACGGTGTGGTGGGCAAGTTCGTCGAGTTCTTCGGCCCTGGCCTGGATCACCTCCCACTTGCCGATCGCGCGACCATCGGCAACATGGCACCGGAATACGGTGCGACCTGCGGCTTCTTCCCGGTCGATCAGGTGACCATCGATTACCTGCGCCTGACCGGACGTGACGAAGACCGTATCGCGCTGGTCGAGGCCTACAGCAAAGCCCAGGGCATGTGGCGCGACACCAACTCGCCGGATCCTGTTTTTACAGCCACCTTGGAGTTGGACCTCGCCGAGGTCAAGCCATCCCTGGCCGGTCCCAAGCGCCCACAGGATCGCGTATCGCTTGAGGATATCGGCGCCAACTTCGACCTGTTGCTGGAAACCAGTGGCAAGGCTCAGCAAGCCGCAAGCTCGGTCCCGGTGGCCGGCGAAGACTACGGCCTCAAGCACGGCGCGGTCGTGATTGCAGCCATTACTTCCTGCACAAACACCTCCAACCCGAACGTACTGATGGCTGCCGGTCTGGTGGCGAAGAAGGCACTCGAGCGTGGCCTCAAGCGCGCGCCGTGGGTGAAGTCATCCTTAGCGCCGGGCTCCAAGGTCGTCACCGACTACCTCGAGCGCGCCGGATTGACCACCTACCTCGATCAACTGGGCTTCAACCTCGTCGGCTATGGCTGCACAACCTGCATCGGTAACTCCGGGCCACTTCCTGATGCCATCGGCCAGGCGATCACTGATAACGACCTGGTGGTGTCCTCTGTACTCTCGGGCAACCGTAACTTCGAAGGCCGCGTGCATCCGCTGGTCAAGGCCAACTGGCTGGCATCGCCGCCGTTGGTGGTGGCCTTTGCGCTGGCTGGGACCACGCGGATCAACATGGAGAAAGATCCGCTGGGCTATGACGAGCAGAACCAGCCCGTTTACCTCAAGGACATCTGGCCGACCAGCGCCGAGGTGAACGAGGCAGTCAGCAAGATCGACGGCCAGATGTTCCGCACCCGCTACGCCGATGTATTCAGCGGCGATGAGCATTGGCAGTCCATTGCGGTCACCGCTGGCGACACCTACAAATGGAACAACAGTTCCAGCTATGTGCAGAACCCACCCTTCTTCGAGGACATCGGGCAACCCCTGACGCCACCGAAGGATGTTGAGAACGCGCGAGTCCTTGCGGTATTTGGTGACTCCATCACCACGGACCACATCTCTCCGGCCGGCAACATCAAGGCCAGCTCCCCTGCCGGCGTCTATCTGCAGGAGCTGGGCGTACAGCCGGAGGACTTCAACTCCTATGGTTCGCGCCGCGGTAATCACGAAGTCATGATGCGCGGCACCTTTGCCAACATCCGCATCAAAAACGAGATGCTCGGTGGCGAAGAAGGCGGCAACACCCTGTATCAGCCAAGTGGCGAACGGATGTCCATCTATGACGCTGCGATGCGTTACCAGGCGGAGGCTGTGCCCCTGGTCGTCATCGCGGGCAAGGAGTACGGCACCGGTTCCAGCCGAGACTGGGCCGCGAAAGGCACCAATCTGCTAGGGGTGAAAGCCGTTATTGCCGAGAGCTTTGAGCGAATCCACCGTTCGAACCTGATCGGCATGGGCGTTCTGGCGCTGCAGTTCGTCGGCGACCAGACCCGGCAGTCGCTGGGGCTGACCGGAAACGAGAAGCTGTCGATACGCGGCCTGGGCGCCGACATCAAGCCACGTCAGCTGCTGACAGTCGACCTGGAACGTGCCGACGGTGGCCGCGACAGCTTTCAGGTGCTCTGCCGCATCGACACCCTCAACGAGGTTGAGTACTTCAAAGCCGGCGGTATTTTGCATTACGTGCTGCGCCAGTTGATCGAGGGCTGATAGACAGGAACAGTTATCGCTTCAATGAAGGCCCGCTGCAGCACATCTGCAGCGGGCTTTTTTTGTGCTGCTATTTATCCACCGTCGCTTAAGTCTTTGGAAAATCAGCCGTTACGATGCCAAGCACAACGGTCGTGAACTTGGCGTCAAAATGCCATCATTCCCAGAACCGCAGAATTTGCGGACTGACCGAACATAATAAGTGGCCATGGCCACCCCGACTTGCCAGGCGTATTGCATGCGAAACAACCAGCCCGTTACTCAACGTGAATATGCGTTTCCCGATCAGCAAAGATTGATTTCCACCACTGACCTGACCGGCAAGATTACTTATTGCAACGACATCTTTGCTGAGGTCAGTGGCTTTGAACGCAGTGAGCTGATCGGCGCACCACATAACCTGATACGCCATCCAGACGTCCCTTCGGCGGTGTTCGGCCATATGTGGGCCACACTCAAGGACGGCAAGCCCTGGATGGGCATCGTCAAGAACCGCCGCAACAATGGCGATCACTATTGGGTCAACGCGTACGTCACGCCGGTGCTGGATGCTCAGCGCAAGGTCATCGGATATGAGTCGGTTCGCACCAAGCCAACCCGCGAACAGGTCGGGCGTGCGGAAGCGCTCTATGCTCGGCTAAACGCGGGGAAAAGTGGGGTTCCCCAGCGCGACAAGTGGCTCCCAACCGTGGTCAATTGGCTGCCCTTTATCGTCATCAGCCAGATTGGCTTCTTGATCGGCGCTTGGCACGACCACGGCTGGGGGTTCGCGCTCGCCGCTCTGCTGTCGATACCCCTCGGTTTGATCGGTCGTCACTGGCAGATGCGCGGGATGCAGCGATTGCTCGGCCTGGCCCAGCAGTCAACCAGTGATCCGCTGATCGCTAAAATGTATACCGACAGCCACGGCGCCGAGGCACAGCTGGAAATGGCCCTGCTCAGCGAGCATGCACGACTCAAGACATGCCTGACCCGCCTGCAGGACAGCGCCGTGCAACTGCAGCAGCAGGCCAAGCGGGCGGACAACTTGGCCCATAGCTGCTCTGATGGATTGTCGCGCCAGCATCACGAGACCGAGCAGGTCGCTGCCGCAATCACGCAGATGGCCGCCACCACCCAGGAGGTCGCCAGCAACGTCGCCCTTGCAGCGGAGGCCACCGAACAAGCCAACCAGCTAACTGCTCAGGGTCGGCAGATCAGCTCGCAGACGCGCAAGGCCATCGAACTGCTGGCCGCGGCCGTCACCGAAACCGGCGACGCGGTGTCCGCACTGGCACAGAACAGTAATGAGATTGGCACTGTGGTTGATGTGATCAAAAGCATTGCCGACCAGACCAACTTGCTAGCACTGAACGCAGCCATCGAAGCCGCGCGAGCGGGTGAAAGCGGTCGCGGCTTCGCTGTGGTGGCTGACGAGGTCCGGCAACTGGCTCAGCGCACAGCATCCGCCACGGGACAGATTCATCAGCTGATCGAAAAGCTGCAGCAGCAGGCGCGCCAGGCCGTGGAAACCACCGAGCAAGGCCGAAGCCAGGCGAGCCGCGGCGTAGAGCGCGTCATTGACGCCGACGGGGCACTAACAGGCATCAGCGAGGCGGTGGGCCGTATTATCGACATGACCGCGCAGATCGCTTCCGCAACCGAGCAGCAAAGCGCAGTGGCTGACGAAATCAGCCAGAACGTTGGCAATATCGCTCGCCTTGCCGACCAAACCTCTGGCGATGCACAGAGCTCGGCGCTGCTTTCCGAAGACCTGGCGGCGACTGCTCAGTCGCAGTACAGCCTGGTAGAGCGCTTCAACCGCTAACTAAAGCCTCATCTCAGTATTGTTGAGGCCACCAAGCATGCCCGCTTACCGCGTCACGGTAGCGGGCATTTTGGGTTTGATCGAGCCTAAAGGCTGGAGAGGAATGCCGCGATTGCGTCCGCAGCCTTGTCCAGAGACTGCTCGTGGGTAAAGCCTGAGCGTTTCAGTGGCTTGAGATCATGGTCGGCCGCCATCAGCCAATCGAGGCGAATCGCCGACGACAGGGAGTAACCGGCGACGGTGTCTCGGTTACCCAGGGCATCGCGCTCCCCCTGAATAATCAGCGTCGGAGTTCGCAGCTCTGCAAGGTGCGCCACTCGTGGTTTTTCCGGCTTGCCCACGGCATGAAACGGATAGCCCAAACATACCAGCGCATCAACCGCGAGCTCGTCAGCCAACATGCTCGCCATTCGCCCGCCCATCGACTTGCCACCCATCGCCAATCGCCCTGCGGTTTGCTGTCGCACCGTTCGATAAACCGCCCGCCATTGCTGAAGCAACTGCGCCTGTGGATTTGGCGGACGCTTGCGTTCATCGATGCGCCTGCGGGCCATATAGGCAAACTCGAAACGAAAGACCGCCACGCCCCGCGCCACCAGCCGTTCAGTCATCTCTTCCATGAACGGGCTGTCCATCGGAGCGCCGGCTCCATGCGCCAGGATCAGGCCCGCGCAAACCGTCCCCTTTGGTTGATCACGCCGGACGAATGGAATTTCCTCGCCCTGTGAGTATTGACCGGCGTCAATACCGGCCATTTGCCCAGTGCCCATCCTTGCCCCCGCTTTCTATTGAAAGAAATCTCTGCTCACCGCAACAGAAAAACATGCTCATTACCGTGGATGGAAGCCCATACATGAACACAGCAACCAGTACCGCCTATGACTACAAGGTGGTCCGCCAATTTGCCATCATGACGGTGGTGTGGGGAATCGTCGGGATGGGGCTCGGCGTTTTCATCGCAGCACAATTGGCCTGGCCATTTCTCAACTTTGACCTCCCATGGACCAGTTTCGGTCGTCTACGCCCATTGCACACCAACGCGGTGATCTTCGCCTTCGGCGGCTGTGCATTGTTCGCGACGTCTTACTATTCGGTCCAGCGCACTTGTCAGACCACTCTGTTCGCACCCAAGCTGGCTGCGTTCACGTTCTGGGGTTGGCAACTGGTCATCCTGCTGGCCGCGATCTCTCTGCCGCTGGGCTTTACCAGCTCCAAGGAATACGCCGAACTGGAATGGCCGATCGATATCCTGATCACCATCGTCTGGGTGTCCTACGCGGTCGTGTTCTTCGGCACCCTGGCCACGCGCAAGGTCAAGCACATCTACGTCGGTAACTGGTTCTTCGGCGCCTTCATCCTGACCGTGGCTATCCTGCATCTCGTCAACAACCTGGAAGTCCCGGTCACAGCAATGAAGTCCTACTCGGTGTATGCCGGTGCGACCGATGCGATGGTCCAGTGGTGGTACGGCCACAACGCCGTAGGGTTCTTCCTCACTGCAGGCTTCCTCGGGATCATGTACTACTTCGTGCCCAAGCAGGCCGAACGTCCCGTGTATTCCTATCGTCTGTCGATCGTCCACTTCTGGGCACTGATCACCGTCTACATCTGGGCCGGCCCTCACCACCTGCACTACACCGCACTGCCGGACTGGGCGCAGTCGCTGGGCATGGTGATGTCGCTGATTCTGCTGGCGCCAAGCTGGGGTGGCATGATCAACGGCATGATGACGCTTTCCGGGGCCTGGCATAAGTTGCGCAGCGACCCCATCCTGCGCTTCCTGGTCGTATCTTTGGCGTTCTATGGCATGTCGACCTTCGAAGGTCCGATGATGGCCATCAAGACTGTCAACGCACTGTCGCACTACACCGACTGGACCATCGGTCACGTTCATGCCGGTGCGCTCGGCTGGGTAGCCATGGTCTCCATCGGTGCGCTCTATCACCTGATTCCGAAAGTGTTCGGTCGTGTCCAGATGCACAGCATCGGCCTGATCAACGCGCACTTCTGGCTCGCCACCATCGGCACCGTGCTCTACATCGCCTCGATGTGGGTCAACGGCATCGCTCAGGGCCTTATGTGGCGTGCGATCAACGAAGACGGCACCCTCACCTACTCCTTCGTCGAAGCGCTTGAAGCCAGTCATCCGGGCTTTGTGGTACGCATGATCGGTGGTGCGATCTTCTTCACCGGCATGTTGCTGATGGCCTACAACACCTGGCGCACCGTACAGGCCGCCAAGCCGGCCGAATACGAAGCCGCCGCGCAGATCGCCTGAGGAGCAGACTGATGAAGAAGCACGAGATACTCGAGAAAAACGTCGGCCTGCTGACTCTGTTCATGATCCTGGCAGTGAGCATCGGCGGTCTGACCCAGATCGTTCCGCTGTTCTTTCAGGACGTGGTCAACGAGCCGGTAGAAGGCATGAAGCCTTACACCGCGCTGCAGCTGGAAGGCCGTGACATCTACATCCGTGAAGGCTGCGTCGGCTGTCACTCGCAGATGATCCGTCCGTTCCGTGCTGAGACGGAGCGTTATGGACACTACTCGGTGGCGGGTGAAAGCGTGTACGACCACCCGTTCCTGTGGGGCTCCAAGCGTACCGGTCCGGACCTGGCCCGCGTCGGCGGCCGTTACTCAGATGACTGGCACCGTGCACACCTCTACAACCCGCGCAACGTCGTGCCTGAATCGAAGATGCCGTCATATCCGTGGCTGGTTGAGGACACCCTTGACGGCCAGGACACCGCCACCAAGATGAAAGCGCTGCGCACCGTCGGCGTGCCGTACAGCGACGAGGACATCGCCACTGCGGGAGACGCTGTCAAGGGCAAGACCGAAATGGACGCTCTGGTGGCCTACCTGCAGGTGCTCGGTACCGCGCTGCAGAACAAGCGCTGAGATCGACGGCAAGCTATCGAGAACGACGCGCTGCAGCGCAGCCGTCAGGGAACCAACATCGCGGGCAGTTCGAGCGTTCGGGCTGCCCAGGAGTAACAGATGAACGCTTTCTGGAGTGGATACATCGCCCTGCTGACGCTGGGCACCATTGTCGCTCTGTTCTGGCTGATCTTCGCTACCCGCAAGGGCGAATCTGCAGGCACGACCGACAAGACCATGGGACATTCCTTCGACGGTATTGAGGAATACGACAATCCGCTGCCTCGGTGGTGGTTCATGCTCTTCATCGGCACCTTGGTGTTCGGCATTTTCTACCTGGTACTCTACCCGGGCCTGGGTAACTGGAAAGGCGTGATGCCAGGCTATGAAGACGGCTGGACCCAGGACAAGCAATGGCAGCGTGAAGTTGATCAGGCTGACGCGAAATTTGGCCCGATCTTCGCCAAATATTCCGCCATGACTGTCGCGCAGGTTGCTCAGGACGAGCGGGCGCTGAAGATCGGCGGTCGCCTTTTCGCCAACTACTGCTCGGTTTGCCACGGCTCGGACGCCAAGGGCGCGGTCGGTTTCCCGAACCTGGCGGATAGTGAATGGCGCTGGGGCGGCGATGCCGAAACAATCAAGACGACTATCCTCCACGGTCGCGTGGCGGCGATGCCGGCTTGGGGTCAGGTCATCGGTGAGGAAGGCGTGAAGAACGTCGCCGCCTATGTACGCAATGATCTGGGTGGTCTGCCCCTGCCGGAAGGCAGCGATGCAGACACTGCTGCGGGTGGCCAGGTCTACGCTCAGACCTGCTCGGTCTGCCACGGTGCAAATGGGGAAGGCATGGCCGCCCTCGGCGCACCCAAGCTGACCAACCCAGCCGGCTGGATCTACGGCTCAAGCCTGCCGCAGCTGCAGCAGACCATTCGTCACGGCCGCAACGGGCAGATGCCTGCGCAGGAACAATACCTGGGCAACGACAAAGTGCACCTCCTGGCCGCTTACGTTTATAGCCTTTCACAGCAACCAGAACGCGTAGCCAAGCAATAACGCTCTACAGGGCGATACGCCGTATCGCCCTGCTTCTGATCAACTTTCTGCTCTATGCGACGCTCTGTCGCAGACCGCCCACCCCTCCTCCGTTTGCTCCTTCCTCCCGCTGATCTAATATTCCTCTCTACTCGCCGAAGTCGCGCAGAACTATAAGGCGAAGCCCTCGATTCATCACATCGGCATGATGTGCTAAACGACCCTGCAAAGAGCATGGAAAACGCTTGGAATCAGGGTCCGAACGGCATGAGACGGCCTGGGCCTTGATTGCATTGCCCCCCTCCTTTCTCCATACTTGCCGCCGTTTTTGCCCCCTTGAAATGCCATTAGCGTGGAAGCCTTGCATGAGCACAGCAATAAGTGAGACTGCATATAACTATAAGGTGGTTCGCCAATTCGCCATCATGACGGTGGTGTGGGGAATTATCGGAATGGGCCTGGGTGTGTTTATCGCCGCACAGCTGGTCTGGCCTCAACTCAACTTCGACCTGCCCTGGACAAGTTTCGGTCGTTTACGCCCACTTCACACCAACGCGGTGATCTTCGCCTTCGGTGGTTGTGCCCTGATGGCCACATCATTTTATGTGGTGCAGCGGACCTCCCAGGCCCGCCTGTTCTCGGACGGTCTCGCGTCGTTCGTGTTCTGGGGTTGGCAGGCGGTGATCGTTCTCGCGGTAATCACGTTGCCGCAAGGCTTCACCAGTTCCAAGGAATATGCTGAGCTCGAGTGGCCGATCGACATCCTGATCACCGTCGTCTGGGTCAGCTATGCCGTGGTGTTCTTCGGCACGATCATGAAGCGCAAGGCCGCGCACATCTATGTGGGCAACTGGTTCTACGGTGCTTTCATCCTGGTCACGGCGATGCTGCATATCGTCAACAACCTGGAAGTGCCGGTGAGCTGGTTCAAATCCTACTCGGTCTACTCGGGTGCTACCGATGCGATGGTCCAGTGGTGGTATGGCCACAACGCCGTGGGCTTCTTCCTGACCACCGGCTTCCTGGGAATGATGTATTACTTCGTACCCAAGCAGGCTGGCCGTCCGGTCTACTCTTACCGCCTGTCCATCGTGCACTTCTGGGCACTTATCACGCTTTATATCTGGGCCGGCCCTCACCACCTGCACTACACCGCGCTGCCCGAATGGGCTCAGAGCCTTGGCATGGTGATGTCGATCATCCTGCTGGCACCGAGCTGGGGCGGCATGATCAACGGCATGATGACCCTGTCGGGTGCCTGGCATAAGCTGCGCACCGACCCGATTCTGCGCTTCCTGGTCGTGTCCCTGGCGTTCTATGGCATGTCGACCTTCGAAGGTCCGATGATGGCCATCAAGACCGTCAACGCGCTGTCCCACTACACCGACTGGACCATCGGCCACGTTCACGCCGGAGCCCTCGGCTGGGTTGCGATGATCTCCATCGGCTCCTTGTATCACCTGATTCCGAAAGTCTTCGCTCGCGAGCAGATGTACAGCATCGGTCTGATCAACGCCCACTTCTGGCTGGCGACCATCGGTACCGTGCTTTATATCGCGTCGATGTGGGTCAACGGCATCACGCAGGGCCTGATGTGGCGCGCAATCAATGAAGACGGCACGCTGACCTACTCCTTCGTCGAGGCACTGGAAGCCAGCCATCCAGGCTTCATCGTGCGAGCACTGGGCGGCGCGTTCTTCCTCGCCGGCATGCTGCTGATGGCTTACAACACCTGGCGCACTGTGCGTGCCGCCAAGTCGGCTGAATTCGAAGCCGCTGCGCAGATCGCCTGAGGGAACCGATAAATGAAGAATCACGAAATACTCGAAAAGAACATCGGTCTGCTGACCCTGTTCATGATCCTGGCAGTGAGCATCGGCGGTCTGACCCAGATCGTTCCGCTGTTCTTTCAGGACGTGGTCAACGAGCCTGTGGAAGGCATGAAGCCCTACACCGCGTTGCAACTCGAAGGCCGCGACATCTATATCCGTGAAGGTTGCGTTGGCTGCCATTCGCAGATGGTTCGTCCGTTCCGCGCTGAAACCGAGCGCTATGGCCACTACTCGGTGGCGGGCGAAAGCGTGTACGACCACCCGTTCCTGTGGGGATCCAAGCGTACCGGCCCGGACCTGGCACGTGTCGGCGGCCGCTACTCCGATGACTGGCACCGCGCGCACCTCTACAACCCGCGCAACGTAGTGCCTGAATCGAAGATGCCGTCCTACCCATGGCTGGTCGAGCACAGCCTTGATGGCAAGAACACCGCCGACAAGATGGTTGCGCTGCGCAGCGTTGGCGTGCCTTACACCGAAGAAGACATCGCCGGCGCTAAGGACGCGGTCAAAGGTAAATCCGAAATGGATGCCCTTGTCGCCTACCTGCAAGTACTCGGCACTGCACTCACCAACAAACGGTAACGCACCATGGATATCGGGACTCTTCGCGGCCTGGGCACCATTCTTGTTTTCGTCGCAATGATAGCCATCATCCTCTGGGCTTATAGCAGCAAGCGCAAGAAAAGCTTCGACGAAGCGGCCAACCTGCCCTTCGCGGATGAGCCCGACGCCAACAAGCGTGATGAAGAAGCTTCCAGGAGTAAGAAATAAATGACCTCGTTTTGGAGTTGGTACATCACCCTGCTGAGCCTGGGGACCATTGCCGCACTGGTCTGGCTATTGCTCGCCACTCGCAAGGGACAACGCCACGACAGCACCGAAGAAACCGTTGGCCATTCCTATGATGGAATCGAGGAGTACGACAACCCGCTCCCGCGCTGGTGGTTCCTGCTGTTCGTTGCCACGGTGATCTTCGCATTGGGTTACCTGGCGCTGTATCCAGGGCTGGGTAACTGGAAGGGCATGCTGCCCGGCTACGAAGGTGGCTGGACCCAGGTGAAGGAATGGCAGCGCGAGATGGACAAGGCGGACGAGCAGTACGGCCCGCTTTATGCCAAATTCGCAGCAATGCCTGTTGAACAGGTCGCTCAGGATCCGCAAGCCCTGAAAATGGGTGGTCGCCTGTTCGCTTCCAACTGCTCCGTCTGCCACGGTTCGGATGCCAAGGGCGCCTACGGCTTCCCCAACCTGACCGACAACGACTGGCTATGGGGTGGCGCGCCTGAAACCATCAAAACCACCATCATGGGCGGACGGCAGGCAGCGATGCCCGCATGGCGCGATGTGATTGGCGAAGATGGCATCAGTAATGTCGCTGGTTACGTACGCAGCCTGTCGGGCCGCGATACCCCCGAGGGTATTAACGTCGACATTGAGCAGGGTCAAAAAATCTTCGCCGCCAATTGTGTAGCTTGTCATGGTCCTGCAGGCAAAGGCACTCAGGCCATGGGCGCGCCGAACCTGACTGACAACGTCTGGCTTTACGGCTCGAGTTTCGGACAGATTCAGCAGACCCTGCGCTACGGCCGAAATGGCCGTATGCCCGCCCAGGAGCACATTCTTGGCAACGACAAGGTGCACCTGCTGGCAGCGTATGTGTATAGCCTCTCGCAAGAGTCGGAGGACTGATCCATCGGTCCTGGCGCGACCCAAGGTCGCACCTTAGTTCGACTGACGAGGCGTACCATTCGCAGCAGGTAAGCAAAAGATCCCGGCCGACATGCATCGGCCGGGACACTCACCCTCCGCCGTGGTACGCACTTGATGACTGAGCAGATTCCCGTCCGCAACGTAACACCTCCCTCCAAGTCCGAAGCATCGGGCGACCTCTACGCCGCGCGCGAAAAGATCTACACACGAGCCTTCAGCGGCCTGTTTCGCAACTTGCGACTCGCTGGCGGGGCGCTGCTGTTCGTACTTTACTTCGGCACCGTGTGGCTGACCTGGAACGGACGGCAGGCGGTCTGGTGGGACTTGCCAGAGCGCAAGTTCTATATCTTTGGCGCCACCTTCTGGCCGCAGGACTTCATCCTGCTTTCTGCCCTGTTGATCATTTGCGCATTCGGCCTGTTCTTCATCACCGTTTTCGCTGGTCGCGTCTGGTGTGGCTACACCTGCCCCCAGAGCGTGTTTACCTGGGTCTTCATGTGGGCAGAGAAGGTCACAGAGGGTGACCGAAACCAGCGCATGAAACTCGACAAGGCGCCCATGAGTGCCAACAAGTTCATGCGCAAAGCCGCCAAGCACTCGATCTGGCTGGCAGTTTCTCTAGCGATCGGTATTACCTTTGTCGGCTATTTCACACCGATCAGGGACCTGGTCCCTGATCTCGTGACGCTCCAAGTAGGCGGCTGGGCTTTGTTCTGGGTGGGGTTCTTCACCCTAGCGACTTACGGCAACGCGGGTTACTTGCGCGAGCAGGTGTGCATCTACATGTGCCCGTACGCCCGTTTCCAGAGCGTGATGTTCGACAAGGACACCCTAATCGTCTCCTACGATCCACGCCGCGGCGAGCGTCGTGGTCCGCGGAAAAAGGATGCCGATTACAAAGCAATGGGCCTGGGAGATTGCATCGATTGCACCATGTGCGTGCAGGTATGCCCCACCGGCATCGACATCCGCGACGGGCTGCAGATCGAATGTATCGGGTGCGCCGCGTGCATTGACGCTTGCGACACCATCATGGACAAGATGAACTACCCGCGCGGGCTGATCAGCTACACCACCGAGCACAACCTGTCCGGACAAAAAACCCATCTGGTGCGGCCGCGACTGATCGGCTATGCCGTTGCGCTGACAGCGATGATGGGCGTGTTCGCCTATGCCGTCTCGGACCGTGCGCTCGTCAAGCTCGATGTACTCAAGGACCGCGTGCTTTACCGGGAAAACGAGCAAGGACTGATCGAAAACGTCTACACGCTCAAGGTGATGAACAAGGCCCAGAGTGAGCAAACCTTCATCATCGAAGCCGTTGGCCTTGAAGGCTTGCAATACGAAGGGCGCAACGAGGTGCGGGCTGAAGCGGGTGAACTGGTCACCGTTCCAGTAGAGCTGTCCGTCGCACCAGAACAGCTTCCGTCGAGCACAAACGAAATCATCTTCCACATCAGATCGGCAGATGATTCCTCAATTGAAGATGAAGCAGAAAGCCGCTTCATCGGCCCCAGCATCCGCTAAACAGGTAGTACATGAGCAATTCCGAGCAAGAAAGTACCCGTTGGTACAAGCAGTTCTGGGCCTGGTTCGTGATCGGCATCCTGCTGATGTCAGTCATCCTTGGCACATCGATGCTGACAATCGCGATTCGCAATGCCGACACCCTCGTCTCCGACAACTATTACGATGCCGGCAAGGGTATAAACCAGTCACTGGAACGCGAAAAGCTCGCTGAGCGCCTGCAAATGCAGGCGCAACTCAACCTCAACGACGAGCGCGGGCTCGCCGAGGTCCAGCTGAGCGGTTCGAGCCGCCCGCAACAAGTCATACTCAACCTGATCTCCCCTACGCAGCCAGAACGCGATCGTCGCATCGTTCTACAGCCACAGGGCGATGGCTTCTATCAGGGGCAGATGCAGGAGCCAGTCACCGGCAGGCGCTTCGTTGAGCTGCTTGGTCGTGAGGGTGACCAGGATTGGAGGCTGTTCGAGGAAAAGGAAATCGCTAGCGGTCAGATGATCAAACTGAGCTACTGACCGAGCGATGGCAACCCCTGTCCCCTGCTACCACTGCGGGCTACCAGTTCCTGCTGGCAGCGCCTATCACGCCCGCGTGCTGAACGAGCAGCGGGCGCTGTGCTGTCCTGGCTGTCAGGCCGTTGCGGAAGCAATCGTCCAGGGCGGCCTGGAAAGCTACTATTCGCATCGCAGCGACGCTTCCATCAATCCCGACACACTGCCGCAAGCGCTGACCGAAGAGCTGGAGCTTTACGATCGCAAGGACGTACAAGAGCCTTTCGTACGCCATGAAGGTGAGCTGGCCGATGCCTCGCTAATGATTGAAGGCATCAGCTGTGCCGCTTGCGGCTGGCTGATCGAAAAACACCTGCGCCGGCTCGACGCGGTGTCCGAGGCCAGCCTTAACTTGTCAAACCACCGCCTGCGAGTGCGCTGGAATGATGCCTCGTTGCCGCTCAGCGAGCTACTCGCCGAGCTTCGTCGTGTCGGTTACGCCGCCCACCCCTATCAAGCGGACCAGGCGGCAGAACGGCTTGCTCAAGAGAACCGTCGCAGCATGCGCCAGCTGGGGGTAGCCGGCTTGCTCTGGATGCAGGTGATGATGGCGACCATGGCGACCTGGCCCGAATTCAACATCGACCTCTCGCCAGGCATGGCTAGCATCCTTCGCTGGACCGCCCTGCTGCTTACCACCCCGATCGTGTTCTATTGCTGCACCGACTTCTTCAAAGGTGCAATGCGCGATCTACGCACCCGTCATCTGACCATGGACGTTTCTGTTTCGCTGGCGATCGGCGGCGCCTACGTCGCCGGTATATGGTCGACGGTCACTGGTCAGGGCGAGCTGTATTTCGATGCCGTGGGCATGTTCGCCTTGTTTCTTCTGGCTGGACGTTTTCTCGAGCGCCGTGCCCGCGAGCGCACTGCTGCGGCGACTGCACAGCTGGTCAATCTGCTGCCAGCTTCGTGCCTGAAATTGGCCGACGACGGGCAGACTGCTCGCATTCTGCTTCGAGAACTGCAGCTTGGCGATCGGGTGCTGGTCCAGCCCGGCGGGCTGATTCCAGCCGACGGTCGTATTCTCAGCGGCCAATCGA
>TARA_R100000541_G_scaffold58810_1_pt1 | contig 37820 bp, 66 predicted proteins | sample TARA_R100000541 | Tara Oceans TARA_R100000541 (sample SAMEA2621416) | marine metagenome | biome: marine biome (ENVO:00000447); feature: surface water layer (ENVO:00002042); material: "saline water (ENVO:00002010), including plankton (ENVO:xxxxxxxx)" | depth 5 m | reverse complement strand
TTTCATCTTTTCAATTTCTTGTTGCATCATCCTGCTTACTCCTTATTTATGTTTAGGGGGTTAAAGTCTTATAATCCCTCTTTGTTTAAATTAACTCGCTTTCTTTTCTATAAACGACTAAACCTGTACGCATTTTGCACTCGTAGCAGTTCACACCGAAATCCCTATAACAACCAACTATCTCAAGCTGGTCGTCTTGTGTATCATCAAACACTTCGTCACCGACCTTAAATTTGAATTCTTTCATCTTATAATCTCTCTTTGTTTATTTGGTTTATTTTAAATAATAGTGTTCATTAGATACGTTATTCATGGATATCTAAATACTCCTCAATGTCACGCTCTAGATTTTCAACTTTTAATTTTAGCGCTTTATTCTCCCTCTCTAGCCTGCTTATCTTACTGGTTGCTTTCTTTAAAACATTAAACCCTTGCTTAGGCAGCGGCTTGGTTTGTTTAGAACTGAAATCATTAAGAATAGACTTCATATTAAAACCATAAAGCCTGAACCATTCGCCATTCATACGTTTCTTTTTAAATCTATTATGGAGATAAGATTCTAATTTGTAAGCCTGCTCTTTATCAGAACAAGGTATCAAAGCCTTGCATACTAAAACATAAGGATTACCCGTCTGAAGATTTGAAATCCTATTGTCAATATCGCTTGTAACACCTATTTTCACAGGAGAGTTTTGTTGATCACCGCAATATATAAAATAAACACTATAATTCATTTGATTATCCGTTAGGCAATATTATCATTTAGACCCCTAAAAGCCCGATAGGCATTACTTAAGGTTCTTTATTTAAATACTTATTATCATTCAATCTTATCAAAACACTTATCAGGAACACTTTTAACAAGGTGTGAACTTGGATATAAAATCGTACGCTTAAATTTCCTGTTTATTGCAAACCCTTAATGACGTAGGTTTACAAGCATCGGGTCTAAATCCACTTACCAGCATTATAAAATAATGAGCCTCTGATAAACTTTGCCTACTTCACTTTCGTTAATAAGCTGATGCTGTATTGATAATCTTTTGCTTAGTTTGCTTATTTTTAGGCTTAGCTAGCACTTAGGTTTTTTACGATAACCGATAGAATTCGGCAGAGATAAGAAGCTTTGAAAGGGTTTGTGTCTACTTTAACTAACTTCAACGCCTAAGCTCAATTATTAAAGTTTACCCTCCACCTATAAGGCTTCTGCGGATACATTCAGACACAAAAAAAGGCTATATGTTTAAAGCCCTAGTAACTCGGGGTAGGTATAGTACTTGTGAGAAGTTTATCCCACGAAATACTAAGACCTTAAACACATAACCCTGTTACTATACCTATTTACAAAGCAGCTTCTCACGACTGCATAATTATTATATTACTTGTTTACTCCTTGTTCAAGTTTAAATACCATACCGGCATCTAATAATGCATTAGCTAACTGGTTAGATATTTTAACCAAATCTTTATACGTTATTTCTTTACCGTCCAGCATAAACCTTAATACAGGAAAATGATCGCAGCCTTCATCCAATGTAAATCGCTCGTGTAACTCACTCATTGCTATTACTCCTTTGATTCAATACTTCTGATTAGCTTTAGTGCTCTGACAGCTAAATCAGTACAACAAACCGTTGCGAATGATTCCTCGCCTGTTGGCATCTCATATGCCACTTCAAATTCCGGGTTATCAATATCGCTCGGATCATAGCTTGCTAATGTTTCTAATTGGTAAATTATGTTTTCTTCGTTTGTTAACTTACTCATTTCTTTATCCTCTCTCGTTGTTGGTTGTTGAGAATAACAAGTATATAAAGCCACCCATCATCCCTGTTGCTATTGCGTCAGCTTCAAGGGTAACTCCCAATATTGAAGCGAAACCAATTGCACCTATACATCTTAGTATTACGTTTTGCATTTTTCTACCTCCTGGTTAGTGTGTGAATAATATTAGCAATTAACATTTGACAGGTCAATATAATTATTATAATATTTGCAACAGATATCAAAACAAGGACTTATAAGAATGAAGCAAAAACAAAAACCACTTAGCTTTTCACTGCATCCAGATAATCACGCCTATATAGAAGCGGTCGTAAATAAGCAGAAAGAGACTAATCACCGTTACAATAGGTCTATGTATATGGATGACTTAATAACTCATTTACGCACTAAAGCGAAGCCAGCTAAGAAAGCTAAAACTGAATTGGCCACGTTAGAGGTTGAGGGGTTAAACACTGATGCTTGGGATAAATGGTTAGCTTATAGAAAGCTTGCCAAGCTAAAAGCATATAAAACAAACGCCAAAAAGAAAGAGCTGGCCACACTAGGTAACTTTGAGGAGCAAATGCAGATAGTTATGATTTCAATTAATAATGAATACGCTGGATTATTCCCACTTAAAAACAATGGCCAGGATAAGGTAGATATTTTAAAAAAATCTGCTGATAGCGACTGGCATTTACAAGATCAAGGATTCTAACCATGAAAGATTTAACTGAAATTGGCGCGAACTTTAACCCAATAGCTCAACAGAAAGAAGTTGTTATTGATGATTTTGCTAAAAACATTATCAATAAAGTGTTCGATCAACTTTCTGTTATTTTCCCAGCATGGAAACACGCTTGGCCAACTGATAAAGAATTGTCGGCCGCTAAAATGGAATGGACTAAAGCGTTTAATGAAAACGAAATAAATACACTCGAGCAAATCAAGCATGGTTTTGCTAAGGCGCGCAAATCTGAAAGCGATTTTCTACCAAGCTGCGGTAAGTTTATAAGCTGGTGTAGTCCATCCCCTGAAGATTTAGGCTACCCAACTGAACAACAAGCACTGAGGGATTGCATTAACTATCGCAACCAAAAGAAAATGGGTATTGATAAATATGCTAGACCTTGGTTGATAGAGCTATGTAAACGTGTTGATTGGTGGCTAGTGAATTCAGCGTCAAACCAAACTGAACACCGTAAAGCTGAAAAGCATTTTAAAGATGAATACCTAGGATTAATTAATTCTGATTACCGTGAACCAGAAGAAACCACTCACGAACGATTAGAGACGCGAGAGATAGTCAAAGAAAGAATGAGTGAGCAACAATTAGAAGATGGAAGGAAACGCGGTTTAGACTACATTAAAGACATACGAAAAGGCTTGGCCAAAGCTAAAGTTAACCACATTACAAAACACAACTAAGAGAGAATGAAATATGAAAAAGGCGATATTTTTATTTGATGTTACAGGTCTAATGGCTTTGCCCTGGGCTAAGGCTGGATACCAGTGTTACTGTTTTGATGGTCAACACCCGAAGGGCGTTAGTATTTCAAGCTTGCACCCGAATATTTTAAATGCTGGTATGTGGTTTAGTTGCGACGTTACTGGCGATGCATCCTCTTTAGATTTAGAAAAGATAACCTCTATAACAGGTGAGGATATTTGCTTTATATTTGGTTTTCCTGAATGTACTCACTTGGCGGTAAGTGGTGCTGCTCACTTTGCCAGAAAGCGTGACGATAACCCGTTCTTTCAAGATGAAGCGATGGTATTGGTTAAGCTTACTCAGTACCTAGGTGGGGTCATTGGTTGCCCATGGGCTTTAGAAAACCCAGTTAGCGTTATCAGCTCGATGTGGCGAAAACCTGATTATAAATTTCACCCTTACGAGTATGGCGGCTACTTGCCTGTTGTTGACGTACATCCGAATTATCCAGAATACATTAAACCGCGAGATGCTTACCCTAAAAAGACTTGTATATGGTCGGGCAATGGATTTGTTATGCCAGAGAAAAAACCCGTTGAAGTTGATAATGGCTATAGTGACCAACACAAAAAGCTTGGCGGTAAATCACTTAAAACGAAAAACATTAGAAGCGCGACACCTCGCGGATTTGCACAAGCTGTATTTGAAGCAAACAACCAACACTAACCGCCTTTAATGGCAATAGGAGATAGTATGGATTTCACTTACAGCGTAGATATTATATTTAAATCAACAGGCGAGGTGGTTAAGCGCTCAGATGTCATAGGCATGAGTAAGGCTCATAAACTGGCTGAAGGCATAAGAATTAACTTAAATGACGGTTATTTTGTTCGAATTACAAAGCAGGATTAAATAACCACTAACCAAATCACAAAACACAACTAAGAGAGAATGAAGATGAAAGTTTCAAGAGAGGGATTATTAGGTAAAGGAGATAAAATAAAAATAGTTGGGAGGTCAGAAAAAGATAGTCAGGAGGTAACTGTTAAAAGTGTAATAAATGTAAACGGCAAGGAAGAGGTAATAATAAATAAAAATAAAAACAAATACTTTATAACTAGCATGGTAATTAGTGGGGAGTCTTGGGTTCATAGCGTGTTAATAGTAAAGCACAAAAAGCCCCTGCTAGATTACTCGCTTGTCGTTGTTGCAGCTCTTAGCAAAGATCTTATTGATGATATATGCTCTCTAAGGGTATGCAGTACCGACGAGACACTATCTTATGCAAATAGAGTTAGATGCACTAACACCCCTTAACCCGTATCTGTCATTAGACAGATACTTAACTAACCGCCTTTAATGGCAATAGGAGATAGTATGAGTTTAGAGAGTCTTATTATAAAGCACGCAAAATACGCAGATTTAAAAAGCAACCTAAAACGTAAGATTGGCGTCGAGTTATCTAATCACAAATATAGCGAAGCATTTGAGGAAGTTTTTATCGGTAAAGATGAGCTAAGCAACGAAGATATCATTTACGGCACTTGTGGTAATCATGCGTATGAAGCGGTAAAAATATTAAATCGTGATAATGATGGAGGCTATGGCTATGACGAAGTGTTGAACATGTACGGTTGCGAATACTGCATCAAGGCAAGAAAGCTTAAGATAGAAATGGGGTTTGTCGGAACCAAGCTAGGGCAAATCAGAGGCGCGATTACTAGAGTTGGTCGCAAGTTAAATAACAGTGCTTAGCACTATAAAGAGGATAGAGAGATGAAAATTAGAGAAATAGTTTATTTCGTAACCAAGACGACAACACATGAAATAGTGATTAGCAAAGAAGAGGGGTATGACATGCCCGAGACTGCTAAAGAACTTGTTGATATGGTGACAGCTATAAATAACAATCCAGCACAAGAGTTAGCTTGGAGTAGCAGTACTGCCGTTGATGACACTATGACTATTGACGATTACGAAATTAAAGAGGTCTGACTATGAGTGAACTATCAGAAATAGAAGTCGAACTACTTTGCGAACAAGAAGAGCAAGAGGCGAGAGAATTAGAGTTATTAAAAACTCGCCAAGACATTCAAGAATTAAACAAGGATAAAGAGTGATGAGCACAAATAAAATATACGTAAATAACCACCATGTACCGCAACTGATAAGCAATGTTGTTTACTGGGCGAGCGATAGAAACATTATAGAAGGCGCTACACCACAAGCGCAATTCTCAAAGCTGCTTGAAGAGGTTATTGAACTGTACGCAACCTTGCATTGTGAACAAGGGTCAGAAGAAATAACTGAAAACATTGTTAATTTGGTTTTAGGGTTGAACAACAAGGGTAAGATTAAGTCTGCCTCAGATGACACACCTATTGATGATATAGGCGATTGTATGGTTGTTTTGGCTATCATTGCAGAGCAACATGGTTTGACTATCTCAAATTGCCTTGAGCACGCTTACAATGACATTAAAGATAGAAAGGGAAAGATGATTGACGGTGTTTTTGTTAAAGAGTCTGAATTATAATGCTTGACTATGGCGCATATTGCTCTATTATGTGCCATACAGTTCATTTATTGGAGAGTAACTTGAAAGCTATAAATATCTACAGCGCAGAGGAAATACTGTTAACCCCGTTTTTTATGGGTAATAAATCAAAGTTAGCCAGAGTACTAAAAGTAAGTCGGGGTAAGTTATCTAAATATTTGCTTGACACTGATATGGATTTGCATTGTGTTTATCTCCATAACAATAAATGGGTAATGCGTACAAGTTTGGTTGATCAAGGCCGAAAGTATTAAACGCTAACTCTAAGAGCAATAAACGCAAGCAAAGACTAAAGGAGAAATAAAATGAAAAGAAGTGATGATTTAGATGAACGCAAGTTTGAGCGATTTGTTACCAATGTGTGTTTAGTCATTCTTGCTTGTGTTTTTGGTTACGCTGTTCTTACTAATGTTTTTCCGTGGTTAGTAGGGTGAAGGATTTAAAATACACTTCCGGTAATGCTGATTATATCAAGCAGGAATTATTAAAACTTGATAGCAATAAGAGTTACCGGTTATCAATTAGCGAATGGAAGGAAAAACGAGGTATTAGCGCCAACAACCAACAACACTTATGGTACGCGCAAATAGCAAAGCATAATGGAGATGAAACGGCGTTAGATGTTAAAAACTTCTGCAAAGATGCTATTGGATTACCGATACTGTTAAACAGCGACAAGCACGGCGACAAGATGGAGTTTTTATTGCACAAGCTTGATTACTACCGTCATAGTCATGAAAGCAGAATGAAGCTTATACAGTGCTTAGAAGTTACCAGTTTATTTAACACTGCCGAATCTAAACAGTATATGGAGCAAATGATTTTTTACTATAACGATAATGGCATAATGATTAAGTTTAAGGATTAATTATGAGTATTACACCAAATTTAAAGCACTGGATTATATACATAGTATGTTGGTTTGTTATGGTTGTCTTAATAGGTTTAAGTATTAGTTATACGGTGGTGACACATGGCTAACTCTAAAAGAAAATGTAAGTCATGCGGCGATTACGTACGTGAGTTTGTAGTAACCCCTAAAGGCGTATTTTGCAATATTGATAGCGCTGTTAAGTACTCGTATGCAAATAAAGATAAAGGCGCTCAAATCGTTCGTAAGGCGCAAAAGAAAAAAGATACCGCGCGAAAGAAAGAATTGATGACTCGCTCGCAATGGTTTGATAAATTGCAAAAGCTTGTTAACCAGTATGTAAGAGAAGTTAAGGAGGTCGGTCAGCCTTGCTGTACATGCAACCAAGTTAAGAGTGGTTACGATTGCGGGCATTATAAGGCAGTTGGGCGCGGTGGTGCTGACAGACGTAGATTTACGTTAATGAATCTACATAGGCAATGCCGACACTGTAACTCGTTTAATGGTGGGAAGCCTGTTGAATACAGAGCTTATTTAATTGAAAGGTACGGGCTTAATAAAGTGGAATGGCTAGAGGATGAAAGTAATCATCCAGAGCTAAAAGAACAATTCCCTACAACTCAAGACATCGAAAACGAAATCAAAAGGTATAGGGAATTATTAAAAGCTGAAGGCTTAAAGCCTAACGCTTAGAAAGAATAAAGCGCGTATTTAATAAACGCGCTAGATTTTATGGAAAGAGGCTAACTGATAGTTAACCAGCTTTATCTTATGGGTTTAAATCAGCCCACGTTGAGGCTCCTGTGTTAAGTCTTAATTTGTTTGTTGTTGTATTGTAGTAAACGCAACCTTCCCAAAAATCACCGCTTGTATAAGCAGGGTCAGAGCCAGCCTGCGGGTACTTAATGGCAACTTGACCGCCTGATGCTCCAGGTGCAGATTGAACTTCAAATACGTTTTTCATACTACCAACGGTAAACGGTGTCGAGCCATTAGAGCTATATTGCTGAAGTATTTTTAACCCGCTATTACCGCCTTGAACTATATAAAACACTTGACCTATGGCCAAAGGGGTTATTTCAAATCCTACCGTGTTGCTCAAATAGCCATTGATAATATAGATATGCTCACCATTGCCAGCATTAACAAATTCAGTGAGGCCAGAATCACCAGAAGCACCACCAAGCACCTGACGAATCGCTCTAGACTGGGTCTCACCCGCTGAATGCACCCCCATTTGTAAATATTGAGGATTCAATACACCTTTGTAGGTTAAATCAACCCCAGCATCTGCACCGCCCGTTAATATTTGCGCCTCATTACCTGAGTTACCTAGGTTTATCAAGCTTCGTTGAGCGCCAACTCCAGAGCCAGTAAAGCCATGCCCAGTGGAGAAGTTAACGCCGCTGCTGATTGGTGCACCACTTAGCCCTGATATAAGCTCAATATCACCGTGAAACATGGAGCTATTAATCGTTGTGCCTCTAACTCTAACCTCCATGCTTACAGGCGTATTAGTATCATCCATACTGCCCTCAAAGTGCCTTATGCCAGATAGCGCAGAAGGCTGAGGTGCGCCATCCGATATTGTTGCAGCAACTTGCTTAAAGAATAAGCCATGAGTATCTGACCATGCACCATACACACTTACACGTCCGTTAGCTTGATAAATATCGGCGTCTATTGGTTTGTCGTCTCCTTTACCAGTGGATGTGTAACTTGTGACATCCATGTAACCCGATTTAACATATACATTAGCCCCTATTTCTTCAGAGTAATTATCAGCAGGGTAGTGATCTGCCCCCCATCCATTACCAGATGCAAAACAATTTGATAATTCTGCAACTGAATTACCAGTGCCCCAACTAACACCGGCCTGAGCGTTTCTCCTAAGAAATAGATACTCCATTACGATTTTCGCGTGGTCAGTATTTGCGCCAGATGGTGAGCCAGACCATACGCCAAAACGGCAATCTGTTATTTGTAAGTTTTCCAGCTTGCATTGACGTAACAGGGTGTTATCTGTTTGCCCGTCCAGTTCGCCAATATGAATACCTGAAAGCGCTATATTGCTAGGTGGTGCTGCCGTCTCATCTAGAAATACTTCATAACCAGAAATTGTCAAGTCTTGTATTTTTATCAAGAAATTCGGGTTTGATAGTGTTTGTGTTTGCCCTCTAATTTGAAATATTGGTAAAGAGCTGGCCCCGTACCATCTAATACATGCTTCTTCGGCTGTGCCGCCTGCGCCAGTTCTTTGTTTTAACGCTCCGTCGCCGTGGACTTTTATACCGTGAGTTCCATCAATAACAATAGTGTTCTCTATTCTGTAAAAGTTAGATGGATTAGGTATATAAATATTAAAAATAGACCGCCCTGCCGAAGTAACATCATCACCTTTAGCTAAATCAAAAACCCGCTGAAACTTAGGGCTATCGTCATCAATACCAAGCCCCGCGCCAAACTTAAGAATGCTTACAGACTCTCCTTGCAAGTTTGCCTTGACGTAGTCACCATTGGATAATGTAAATTCAGAGCCACCATCATCAGTATGAGCGCCTGACTTGACAATGCCCCAATTAGAGCCGCCATCTGATTCGGTGTAATAACCTTGCCAAAATATCTTTTTACCAACAGGGAAGTTAATCAAACTTGATTGCATTAATGCGACCGTTTTAAATGTGTAAGCTTGTGATAGGTCGTTTATTAACTGTAGCGAAACAGTTGTATCACCTATCTGCTCATTAAGCATAGAAGTTTGTGTTGGTAATCCATAGTCTATATAAATATCATAGTTACCCGCCGCTACATCAAATGTATAATTACCTGCATCATCGGCCTGAGTTGGGTTGCCTATCGGTAGCCCGTCAGCGTCAAATAAATCAACCTTTATTGTTGTTCCTTCCTCAAACACAGTTACAGGTTTGCCAGATCCAGCGTTGCCTGTCTCAGCATTATCAAACTGAATTACTATCGAATTATTATAAGTTACCATTTATTACGCTCCAGACTCAAAGTCAAAACTAACTGTTATATTTTTACTTGTTTGTGCATCACCGTTGCCTTTATCGGTTACGGTCAAGGTAGCAACTTCTGAGTAAATAGAATTAAATCCAGATGCAGAGAATCTAGTTCTTGAATCTGTGCTAGTTACTATTGATATGTCGCTACCTGTTATTGTCCATAAATATTCATACGGACCTACGCCATTGTTAACCGATGAATTCGCAAAAGGGCTTGTTGATGAACCGTTATCAGAAAAAACCTCTATAAACCCTGGAGATATGGACACGGTATATATAGGAGTAACCAACCCAGAGTTAACCGATTGCGTTTTGCTTGCACCTATCATGAGAAGTCTTGCCCCGCAATCATACCATCCCAAGTTGAGCCACCATCATCAGTTACAAAAACAAATCTATCATAAGCCGATAAAGTTGGTGTAAACGTTGGTACTGTACCTCCTGCCCAATTAAAGCCACCGAAAGCAACTGTTCGCGCTACTGCTGCATCTTGAGTTATTTTTAATGTTACAGTGGTTGTCAGTGAGCTATCAGGATTGACATTAGTTAAGTTTATAGCTGATACATTTTCCGTTAGCGTTGCCTTAAATACATTACCATTTTCTAGGTTTAGATTTAAAGCGCCTGCAACCGATGTTACATCTGTTGTTTTCTCAGAGTAGCGAGATAATAAGAAGTTATTTTTAACTGCTTGTATTTGATTACCGTTGCTTAGGTTTATGTAGTTCTCACCGTCTTGTGTTTCAGGTTGACCAAAAACAGTTATATACTTGTTTCCACCCAAGCCATCATTAGCACTTAAACCGCCGTTAATGGTTAGAGTATCATCAGGTTGTAAGTCTGCTGCAACAGCGCTTGCTATGTCTTCAAAAACAAATAAAGCGCTTGAACCTTCTGTTACAGGAACTATTTGCCCTGTAGGATCCATTTGTCGCCCAAGGATAACAAAGCCCGCAGCGGTAGCATTTAACAGTGTAATTGTGTTAACTGTATCCGCCTCATAGTCCAAGCCTTTTTTAAGGTATGAACCCTCGAATGACGTTCCGGTATCATCAACTGACTTGTAAAAGCTTGCTGTAGTTGTTTCTATATCGCTAAACGTTAGCGTTAAACCTGCGCCAACTGTTTGAGACTCTTCAGCAATAACACCGCTAAACCCTTGTAAGTTTTGCGCCTCAATTCTAGGAAAGTAATATTTTTGTGCGCCGTTTTTATCTAGAATTTTTAAAGAGTACGAGCCGTTAACAGCTACACCAATCACAGAGCCGTTGTAAGTTGGAACACCACCAGCTGAGCCGATAACAGGTTGATCCATTTGTACCGCTGTGCCATCTTCTTGCAGTGCGTAAGGTATCTTTCTATTTTCTTCAACTTCAGGATCGCGCCCGACAATGCCAAAGTAAGCTTGAAACCCATCAAGAGGCTTTCCCTTATCTGGGTCTGGTACATACATGATAGGGCTATGAACCCTTACTATGCTCTCGTCTGCTGTTAGAGAATTATTTAAAATTGTAGCCATTTGCTATTCCTGTGCTATGCTTTAGTTTTATTTTAACATTTTAGGGTTATTATGGTTGCTTTATCTGTAATTTTTGTTTGCGTTATATTTTGTCATCAACTAAAAAACGACCAACAAAGGATTACCGCTCTTTCTCTTGCTCTTTTGCTAGGGTTCCAGCTGTAGCGGCCATTGCTAAATTAATAGCTCGCTTACCTTTTGCTATATCCAATGCATCTTTAAATGTTTCGTTAGCTATCATCTCTAAATCATCTATATTCACTTTTGGATCTAAAAGTAAATCAGCTAAGTCGCTAGGGCTTCTTTTTGCCTTTGGTACTGACGTTAAATAGGCTTTAGCTATCCTGTTAGCATCTTTTCCGGCTGCAGCTATCTTGCTTGAAAACTGCGCTTTATTCCTAGTAAGTTTTTGAGCTATGCTTTTTGCCGCCATACCCGCAACAGGTACAGCGAACGCACCAACAGGTCCAGCAATCGCACCACCAGCAGCAGAGCCACCCAGAGTTCCTAGCATATTTGTAGATGCACCTTCAAAACCACCAGTTCGACCTATAAACTTAGCAAAGTTAGTTTTAAAATCACCATCAACAACATCTTTCATAGCTGCCATTTCTGGCGCTGTTAAAAATTTATTTTTCTTTTTGTTGTTCAGTATCTGTCTAAACTTAACCCTTATACCATTCTCTGCGCCACTAGCAGCGGAACCACCTAGCTCTATAGCTTCGTTTATCATTTCAGCTCGCTTTGCTCTACCCCATAATTGACTGGCAGATTTTACCTTTTTACCTGTTGCAGCATCACCTTTAGATAATTGGCCTGACGACAAAGAATCAATAAAGCTATCAATCTCATCTATCATTATATTGCCTAACATCTTTTCAGCTGGATCAATACTTGATGCGACATTTTGAGCTATCTTCTTTTGAGTCATTAGCTCAGTTATAGGCTGGTCAGCGTCCTTTATTTCTTTTAACGCCTCAAGCGCTCCTGATGCTTGCTTTGTAACTCTTGAATCTAAGCCGCTTTTCCTTGTCTTGGCTTCTATTCTGCTTACCAAACTATTAACTGGTCCTTTCTTTATTCTTACACCAGACTTATCTATTTCATCATAAACCGCAGTAGCAGCACCCTTTAGCGCGTCTATCTCAGGGGCAGATTCAACAATAGCTTTCTGCACCTGCTTATTGCTTGGCCTTGGTTTTGCTTTAGTTACTGCTTTACTACCTTTAAACCCTAACACCTCAAGTGCAGCGGTTGGCAGTGAGTGAGCGATACTTGCTAGAAATGGGCTTCCGGTCATATCTAATGTACCTTGACCTAATGCGGTTTCAACACCAGATACAGCCTCACCTATTGGAGCTAAAGCCTCACCTACGGCTTGTTGTTGCTGTTGCCCTGCCTCTGTTTGTGGTTGATAGGTTAACGCCTCTCTTGTTGCTTGAACCGCTTCAGCACCTGCACCCTCATCAGCGAACGGGTTCAGTGATTGTGCCACGCCTGCTATACCAGCTAAAGGCTCAGCAATAGCACCACTAACAATTGACGCGCCAGTCTCAAGACCGCCAACAACATCTTCTACTAAAGTGGTTTCTGGTTGCTGTTGCGCCTTTATCATTGCAGCAATTCTTTTTGCCGAATTGGTATCGCCTGCTTTGTGGGCATTCCTTAAAGCTTTCATTAAATCAGCCATTATTGACCACCGTACATTTTAAGCATTTCATCATCAGACATTTCCGGTACATCTTCATTACCTGCGCTATCGGTTGTCAATGCAGGCTTTTGTTTAGGTTGTAGTGATCCACCTTGTAAAGCTAGACTTATTTCATTTGCTGCAAAGTCATCACCTAAACTTTCGGCTGCTCTCATGCCACGCTTAGCTGAACGCTCAATAACCTTAGCCACGTTCTTAAGTATGCGCTTGTTACCTGCAACTGACTTCCCAAGCCCTGACTCCATTCTTTTAAGCTCTAGCATCTCATTAACTGTAAATGCTGCACCAAATGTTGGCTTAAGTTGTTTAAGTACATTCTTACCTAATTCATAAGATAGTTCAGCCTCATCAGCTGATTCAATACCAAGGGTTTGTTTTGCGCGAATCAATGCGTTATCAATACCGCCTGTCTCTATGGAATTTAGTAAATCAAGAGATCTATTAACCGACTGAAGATTGTCAGCAGATGTAACACCGCTATCAATGTAGCCCTGTCTACGCTCGTTCGCTGATTTCTTCCTAGCTGTGCTTATGGCTGAATCCTCTTTGATTTCCGCTTTTGACTCTTCATATTTAAGCTTTTCATCAAGAGAAGGCTTCTCGCCCCTTTTTATTTTTAAGTGAGTATCTTGAACCTCTTGAGTTTGCTTATTAAACCACTCGGTTTCCTGAACTGCTGATGGCTTGTCAGAAAGACCAGAATCTAAATCAGTTGACTTCTTCCATTGCTGGTAAGCATCGGGAGATATTACAGCGAAATCTTTCTCAGCAGCAGCCCTAATGCCATCATCATCAAGCTTTAGTGTCTCCATTAATCCTGATGCATCTCCACCGCTATCAGTAACCTTTTTAATCCTAGCTACTAGTGCCTGCCTAGGGTTTGTATTTCCGCCAAGCACATCTTGAGCATATCTAACTCTCGATGTTATAGCTTCGTTGTCTTTGAATTTCGCCGCAGATACAAAGTCTTTCATAACATCAGGGTTTTGAATGCCAAAAGCCGCAATTTCATCAGGGGAGCCGGACTTAAGTAATTCTGCACCCTTATCTCTAGCTTGTTGTTGTTGTAATGCTTGCTGCTGCGCTGCTTGCTGTTGCTGCAACTGCATTTCAAGTGCTTGCTTGTTAGCACCTAGACCTTGTAATTTACCTGCAACACCTAACGCCCTGTTTGCTGGGGTTTGCTGTCCTGCTGCATTTAATAAGCCAGAGTAATTTAAAATAGCCATTTTATATAATTCCTATTCCGCCAGTTTCAGGTGGTGGTGTTTGAGGTCTGTTAAAGTAATTGTAAGCCATTCCGCCAAAGTCTGAAGCCATATTACCCCAGATGTTACCTTGAGCCAAAGAGTTAGCTGCCTGTGCCTGCCCTGCTTGCTGTTGTAAGGCTGATATACCTTGTCCTAACCCCATAGCACCCTGAGCGCCTTGTGATGCAGCACCCATACCCATGTTAGCTAGTCCGGTAAGTTGGTTGTACTGATTACTTAGGTATTGCTGACCAAGCTGAGGCGCGATAGATGCTAAAGCAGCTTGATTACCACCACCTCTAAGCCCACCGGTTGCGGCTGCGTTTCTTAATTGCTGCTCTTCTGCTTGCGCTTGTAGCTGTTGAAACTCTGGGCCAGCATAGTAGCCTTGCAGCGCATCAGCTCTTCCTTGTTGCGTTGTCAGCCCCTGAAGTTGCGGAAGCGCATCATAACCTACTTCTCTATATGGTTGCTGAAGCTCTAAAGACTTATCAAACATCCTTTCCTGTGACTCTATGCCCGCCATGCTTGCCGCTGTTTGAGCGTCAGCCGCATCACCTGCTGACTTACTCCCCATGATACCAGCTGCAGCCGTACCAACACCTACCGCCACTAAACCCCAACTCATAATCTACCCCTTAATCTTATTTAAAAGCCCGTCAACAAGAAGATGATCGTAATCTTCAACAATCACCTCTTTCTCTATCTCGTCAACATCTGTTTTATCTGTAACGTGCAGTGTTTGCCACCTGCAATCCTCATGAACAACTACAACCTTTTGAACACCCGCCTTAGATATAAATGTATAAGGAGCTTTTATCTCCTCTTTACCTTCAGCGGTAATAACCGTACAACTACCAGTCAAAACAACATTAAAGTGCTCGGTTGCGTGTATTTTGCCTATTATTCTAGTGCCTTTAGGCATTAATATCTCTCGAAGATATAACCCTGGCGAAAACCTGTGCGTTACTGGGCAATCTTGCTCGATAAGCTCGCCGCTTTCTATCTTGCCTTTTAACAATTCTGCTGCATCTTGAATAACAGACCTATTATTATTTATAGACTCAACGTAACTAGGCATTAAAGAAAAATTATTATCTTCTATGTACTGATTCATGATTCGCCATCTTTAATAAATAATCTCATTATATCACACTCTTTAAAGAGCACCTTGAAACTCTGATATATGCTTAGCTTGGTAAATAGTTCCTATATTGTCAGATGACGAAAAGGAATCTGAGGTGCTACCAACTTGTAGTTGAATTAGATCTCCTATCTCTGTTTCATCGACCTCTATCGCAAGTGTGAACTGAAGGTTTACGCCTGCTTGGTTTCTGCCTACAAAGTAATTAAATACAGTTGCACCTGGAGTTGCTGTTGTTGAGTTATAAGCTCTTAACTGTATTTCTCGCCCGTTGTTAACCTCTAAAAATGTCAGAGATACTTTTACCGTAAACTCCCAAACACCAACAACATCAAGCTTAATCCCGTTATTTGCCTTGTCATAGGTTACATTTTTTGGAGCGCTAATTAAGTCAACATCAAAACCAGTTAACGTTTTAAAGGTGGCGTCTATCGTTCCTATACTAGCGACCGCATCAACACCAATACCGCCATAACCAGCCAATACAAACAAATCCGGTATCTTTGCTATTTTTTCGTTTATTTCATCTATTGATGTTTGCGCTGTTTGTACATCTTCCTTTACTGCTGAGTAGTCCTCAACAAACTGTTCATCACCTTTAACCGATTGACGTATGTTTTCATGACTAAATAGTATTTGCCTACTCATGAGTAAGTCACCTTTAATCCTGAGAATGCCATTTTTTCATCAGAAACAAACCTGAATTTAAAGTTAAAACTATCTCTTATGTATCCTAAGTTTCTGACAACGTATCTCTTGTTATACCCACCCATCACACTGATTAAGTTCCATTGTTCTTCACCATAAGTAATGCCGTCATAACTCATACTAAACGCGCTAGTAAAGTCGCTTGCTGAATAACCTGGTATTGTATCTAAGTCGAATTCATCTATTGAGAATGTCTCGAGACTTAATATAGGCGTATAACAAATACACTCAACCTGTTCGTCATATTGCGATGCAATTTCATCATTAAGATAACCAAGCTTGTTTTCTAATACATCTCCGTAAATCCACTTAGCAACCCGAGGGTCGAAAACACCAAACTTACCGCGCCAAGGGTCATCAGTGTCAACGCCTGTTTTAACATATGACCAAGCCGAATCAATACCGAGCTTTTTCCCAACGCTGTGATTATAAAGAAGCGTTTCATGAGGTAAGTGGACAATTAAAAACATATCTCTATCAACAGTTCTAGACTCTAACACTGCAGTTGATAACTCTTTCTCTGTGTACTTTGAGATTATCTTGTCAACCTCACGTGTAGCAACAGGTGTTACACTACCGCCTGACATTATATGTATACTAGGCGATTCTTTTTTTCTTCCGCCCAATATAAAAAACACGCCATCTAATTCAGCTTTACAGTGAGTACCGACAATACCAACCTTTATGGCCTTGCCAGATATAACTTGTAAAACACTTGTTCCTGATGGAGCGTTAGCGTTAAAGTAAAAGTATTCAGTAGAGTAGCGGTTAAATGCTAGTATTTGGTTCTCATCGTTACGCGCAACAGCAATAATTCTATCGCTAGAAAATTCACTAGATGAGTACTTAAGAGGGTTTATTGAAAATTCATTGTTTATGTCAGTATGAAACAAGAATTGACCATCAGTCATTACATAGATACCTCTAAACCATGTAATGTCTATTGGGAACCCTAAGTCGGGGTCTGTGACTTGAATTAATGAGGCGTTATCCCATAGGTACAGTTTACCATCAGTTAAGATGGCTTGAGTATTAAACGATTCAGCAAGCGAACATACACCATCGCCAGGCGTTAAACCTAAGCTAGTTACAGTGCCGTCAATATCAATACTTTCGAAGTTATCACCTGACACCCTATAGTGCTTATCAAACCTCTCGTTGAACGTTCCACCCCTAGCCTTACCATTAGTATCTGAGAAGCTTGTTAACCCATCATGGGAAAGCAGATAGCCATCACTGTCTTTTATTCGCTTGATTACAGCTGTCATATTTACAGGTAGATTAGTTCTATAATCTAGGTCTGAATGCCTATCCCCTGTTATTAGTGGTAACTTTATCTTTGCCATTATCGCGCCCTTTAATTTAATGACTCAATTATAGCATGGTAGTTATTTAATTAATAATAGGGTTGACTTGTGATGTGTAACGCATATACTGTGCATATCAACAACGTATGAGGTAAGTATGAAGAAAGTAATCGATTTTAAGAGTATGGACTTGGTCAAGGCCATTCAGGACTACGCAGATTTATTCTGTGAAGGTAATTTTAATATGGCAGTACGCCAGCTAACCAAGAAGGGTTTGAATAATGGGTAATTTACTATCGTCATTATTTTGGGTTTGGGTTGTTGCATCTTGGTTTACCCATGTGCTCACATGTCTAACTGATGCTGCGTGGGGTTTTTTGATAGCAGGGGCGATCATGTTTCCTGTTGCTATTTTTCATGGTACTTGGGTCTGGTTTACTTAAAGCAAATAAGGAGAGTAAATGATGAATAAAACGATAATGGATGCGGTGATTGAATTTAAGGGTGAGTTTGACTACACCGACTTGAGTGGTGATCGTCCTTATACTTATCAGGTGATAGTTGCAGTTAGTGACTTTGAAGGATACAAGTGCGGAGATATAACAACGGGAGCTTCTGTTAGCGACAACCAGTTTTGGAAAGTCATTTGCACAGTTGAGGAATTCAAATCCCTAGTAAACTTATTAGCCTCTAACATGGGTAACGGGAATATGTATGAGTTATCAAATTACAGGGATGAGATATCATTGGGTAATGTGCCAGTAGCTAGCAAGGAAAACCAACCACCCGAACAAGCAGCACCAGTATACACGCAAGAAATGTGTGATGCGGGTGAATTACCTAGTGTGGGCATGGAGTGTTCGTTTGATACTACATTCTTTACTAAAGTTACATCAAATAAAGGCACTTGTGAAATACTTGCCTATCATGCTGGTAAGGTATGGATTAACATTATTGATCTTGACTGTGTAATAAACCTTGATGTAATAGAATTCAAGCCTCTGCCTACACCTATAGAGTTAATAGATGGTAAGGCTTATCAGTTTGATTATGATGTGAAGTCCGCTTTGTATGGCATTTATAACAAGTTAGAGGGAAAGTTTGTACTTAGCAATTCATCTATTTATACGTGTTACTGCGCCAACATAAAACCACTAACAGTAGAGGGAGAGTAAAAAAAGGGGGCTGTACTTTCGTATAGCCCCGAATCATTAATATTATTATTATAAGGAGAGGCTTCCTTGCCTCGTCGGAGTCGGGTGATAAGGTCGGCAGCGCTGCCTTCACTTAGCAAGCCCCGACTGCCTGCTAAGTAACTATAGTTTAACATGTTACGAACTATAATACAGCCCAGTCGATTTACACGACTTAGAGTTATAAAGTGACCTTACCGTTTTCTTCTCTCCGTCAGATTTCTCTGCAACCATGCATAGCGCGAATTGACCAACACTATTAAAAGATATAGTCACAACTGATGTATTGCCCTCAATAGCTTCGTTACTAAGATTTATGCCGCTATCAGCATCATATGTAACACTAATTAATGTATCGGTTTCACCAACCCATGACGACCAATCAAAAGGAAACTGAAAAACATCATCCTTAAAGTGGTCAATTGCCCCATCATCATTGTTCGGCTCTGGGTAGAATTTATCAGAGCGATAATCCCACTCATTACCACTGCCTATAGGAAGCGTTGCAGGGTTTTGCATATCAGGAACGCTGACAAGCAGTCTCTCCATGCTTTTCATGCCGCTTTTAGCTATAGCTGCTAGTGTTGGTGTAACCTCTCGCCCAAAGAATGTTACTAGCTCAACAGCTAGCATCTTCTTCATCGGTCCGGCTAACTCAGGCGATAAACCGGAATCATCATTAGGTCCTGAAGCACCATATTCAATAGGCTGTATGTAACCCAAGTTTAAGCTTGTGCTAATCTCTGCCGCTAAATCATCTAACACTTGAATAGCTGTGTTAATTTCTTCTGGTAACGGGCTTGAGGTTAAGCCGCTAATACGGATTAAACTATAAGTACCGTTAACTATATCTATTTTATTTGGCATTACTCTTTAGCCTTAGCAGCCTTTTTTGGTGCGCGTTTCTTTTTAGGTTTTTCACTAACTATAACCGCATCTTCAATGTTATCTAGCGGTGACACCTTTTCAACATTATCCACAAAGCCTATACTTTCAAGCTCTTCTTTCAATTCGCTATGAATAACAACTTGACGGATAGTGTCTCCATCTTTAGCTAGCTTGAACATTGTAATGAATTCTTTCATGTTTATTTCCTCTTGTTGGTATAGGTTAATAATAACACATATTAACAGGCAATAAAAAAGGGGCGATTAAGCCCCTTCATTAAATCAACTAACTATTACGGCGTACCGAATAACTGTTGACCCCACTCAGGCATAAATGTTGCGAAAGTAGGTAAGATATCAAAGCGGTAACGGTTAACGTTAGCAACACCATCAGAGAAACGGTGAACACGGATTGATGTACCTTTGTAGTTCATGATTGAGCTATCTAAAGCGTGAAGCTTAGGAAGAACAACCGAACCACAACCTACAAAACCTTCACAGTATGCTAATGCAGGTCGTAAGATGGTAGCAGCAGTATCAACAACAGTTGCAACATTACCAGATACTAATGCAGCGTTAACTGTGTTAAATGCACCATCAACGCCAGTTTCAAAGATTGCAGCACCTGACACTTGAACGGTAACGTTACCAGCACCATCAGCTGTTACATCTTCTAGCACTGTACAAGTAAACTCTACAGGCGCACCGTCTTTGCGTACTGACTTACGGTTACGTAAGTTTAAGTAAGATGCATCAGTAAACTGTAGTTGCTGGCCTTTAGATAAAGTACCGGTAGTTGCAGTCAAACCTGTTAACGATAAAGTCATACGGTAAGTATCTTTGTACGCCGTATAAGTAGAAGCAGGAGTTGCTGATAATGTGATAGGACCAGCGCCAGGATTACCAGTTGTATATTCAGCTAAGTTATTAGTTGTTAATACTTGGTTGAATCCTGCAAACCTCTCTTTAACTACTGCGCCTGCCCATGCTTCGTTTACATTAGGGTTAACACCTAATTGAGTTTGAAGGTCAGCAAGTGTTACTTCATCAAAAGAGTTAATAGCTGCATACTTCATACCTGAAGGAGCGCCGATTTCTTTAAATAATGCACCAGCGTTTGCAATGTCAGACCATTTATTGATTGCGTTAGCAGAGGCACCAGAACGTAACGAGGCGTTAGTGGTCATGTATAAAGCTAGCTCGCTTTCAAGCTCTGTAACCATATCTTCAGCGATAGGGCGTAATAGCTCATCTAGTTGGTCAGCTTCTAATGCTTCTTCAACTTGGGTGTTTTCAACGTATACAGTAATGTAGCCGTTTGGAGATACTTCACCTTGAACTTTACCAGCGCGAACTGGGTTAGCTTGATTACCAGACATATCACCATCAGGCGTACGTTGTGGCACATATTGTGGAGGACGCTTCATTGATACAGCACCATAAGCGCCGCCAGTTGATGCATCAAAATCATTAACTAACTGCTTTGATACAGTGTTCATTAATACGGTACTACTCTCAAAACCTTTGATAAAAGATTTTAGTAGCTTGTTGTTGATATTGCTTTGGTAGTTATTAGGCATGATAGATTTTCCTTATAGGATTTCGTAACCCGAGTATGTTTTGTCAAAATCATCTTTTTCGACAAATCCGCCGCCAGATACTTCTGGGATTGGATCGGGCGCTTTAGATACTTTAGGCGTTTGAGATAACACTTTCGGCTTAATCTGGTTAGCAATTTGAATGCCTGCACTAACTGAGTCTTTCTGTAAAATGTCGTACATTTCAGCAGGGTTATCAGCTAAATACGTGGCAATCTTAGCGCCGTTCGGGTCGTTCATAATAAACGAGCCTAACTCTGGGCTAATACCGGCCTGATTGAGTGATTGCTCAGCAACTCGTAGTTTGTCCAAGTCAACACCATCGCGTAATGCGTTAGTGGTGTATTGTTCAATTACTGCTTTTTGCTTTGCTTGTTGTGCTTGCTCTGCGCCTTGTTTTTGTTGGTTTTCAAATTGAGTTTGCGCCGCTTGTGTTGCAACCTGCGCATTATACGCTTGGCTGTCAGCATGATACTTTCGCATTGCATCTTCATCGTATATGTCATCAGGTACAGAAGGAGCTTGTAGCTTGCTCTCTTGCTTTTCCTGCTGCACTGGCTGGGTTTGTTGCCCTTTCAATGCATCCAGCTGCGCTTGTAAATCGTCAGCTCTACGCTGCTCTTGATACCGTTGCGCTGTAATGTCATTAATACGTTTTTGAACACCATTTGTTTTTTCTTCGTGATTGTCTTCACTAACTGGTGATGATTCAGTAATTGATTCAACTTCTGGTGCGGCTTGTGCCTCTTGAATATCCTCTTGCTTTGCAAAGTGATCGTCAACACTTTCTGCTTTAGGGTTAATCTTTGGCGTTAATACAACATCTTCAGTTGTTTCGTTAGCATCTGTCATTTTTGTGCATCCTGTAAGGAAGAATTTTAGCCCGACTCTTAAAGGTGAGTGGTTAACCTTGGCTTATTATACTAATAATTGGCGAGATTGACAAACCATACAGAATAAGGGTTTGTTGAAGTGGTGAAAGCTGTTAAATTTCAGGTAATAAAAAACCCCTATTAAGGGGCCTTGTTTAATTTTTTTATCCTTTTTGTTTTGTCATATCTAATCCAAGCATACCACGCATAACTACAAGCTCTAATTCTTGGTTTCATCAATCCTCCCTATTAAATCCATAACTATATACCCACCACCTTTACCCACCTCAAGACTTAACCCGTTAGTGAAGTGTATAGTGAAAGCAAGCCCTTCCCATTCATCAGTATTGCTAACATCATTGCCGTAGTAATCCAGTACCTTATCTATGATTAAACCGTTAACTTGCGTACTCATAAATCACCATTATAATAATGAGGTTCACCAAGAGTATCAGCCAACCAGTTATAAAACTTAATGTACTTATCGCTAGGTGGATAAGGCACATTAGCAGCATAACACTCGTCAGTGTTCTCTTTTAAAAACTCTAACATGTGTGTAGCTGTATCTTTATCTAATGTGAATTCAGTTTGATTTTTCATTTAAAATTCCTCTGGATATACTCTAGGCTCATTATTTGAATCGAACCCTATATCCATATCAATAAACTCTTCTTTAGTTATTAATATAAACTCTCGCTTAACATCGCCATTAGTTTTTAATTCTCTAATGTGTGCGCCCTCTGCTGCTGCTATAGCCATAACTTCTTTACGCTTGTGTGTTAAATCGCTGCTTTTATATGTTTTCATTATCTACAACCTCCGCGCTTTTTGATTCGCTATTGTATTTCATGGTGATGCCGTTATAAGTAACCGTATGACATTCAACACCGCCTTTATTTAATTGATCAAACATGCACTCAGACATCTGCTTAATCATGTCTTGCTTGCCATTCTTCTTAGTTACTTGATAATCAATAATCTCTTCTACGCATCTTTGTTCAATATCAGCACAAAACAAACCACCCTCAAGTGTGTTGGTATATTCATTGTGAGTTACCACCTCTTTAATCCCGTAACCTTGAGCCTCGATAAAAGCTCTTAATAGCTTCTCTGTGTTATTCATAATAATTACCCTCTATCTTGTAGTGCGTCACGTATTAGGTTAGCGGTTTTTTCGTCAAAGCACTCACACACCACCCCGTAAAAAATAGGCTCGCCAGTTTTGTCAACATCATCGCAATGATAGACAGGCTCGTTCATGTCGATCACAGTATGCGTTACGCAGCAATGCCCCTGCTCACTACCTTCGACTACCTTATAATTACTCATAACAATTGCCCTTTTCTTATTAAAACTAAGATTATTATAAGCAATAAAAAAGAGCCGTCAAGCTCTTTATTAAAATTAAGATTTATTAGAAACACATAATATCAACGCTCTTGTACTCTAAAAAAGCTACCAGATTCAAGCGTAGCATTGTTATTTCCTGAATTGTTTCTCACTTGCATCTCAAGATAATCGTCTTGATCTAAAGTAACACCTGTATTGATATTAAAAAAAGCAACATCGCGCCCACCGACAAAAGAGTTAACCTGTCTTGCTTGCGCTGTGTAATCTAGATTTATGAATGAGCCGGCAGAATCATCCCATTTTCTGAACCTAACCTCTAACTCGTTATTCGGCGTACTTTCAATCGTCAAGTTAGATGTTATTTCAAATTCTCGCGGCGAGTTACCGTTATGCGTTAACTTACCGTCAGCAGATGCGGAAAAGTGTTGCAACCCCGTACCTGTAAATATACCCTCTATCACATACCATGTTGAGCCAGCACCGATAACCGTTAACTCTTCGCTTGTTACAAGTGTTGTGCCACCTACAAAGGTGTTACCTATTCCGTTGTTCCCTTTCCAATATGCCGACAAATCAGAACTTGACATATTAGGAGTTAGGTTTGAGTCATCAGCATTATAAGCGCCATCTCTGGTTATTTCACAGCCTTTCAATTGAAATGTACCAGGGTTAGGAAACTCAGCATTAGAAAAGTCATGCAATGGTGCTAATGATGGTAAGTCGCAATTTATATCAGAAAGAAACCTACTATTCATTTGAAACAGATTTCCAGCTTTAAATAGTGGCTCTGTCATAGTACCAGATAAATTCCTCACTATTGAGGTAGTTATTCTGTAACCGCCTGCCCATAAACCATGAAGGGTTAAAGTTGGAGCGCCGCCGAATCTGCCTGAGCCAGCCTCTAGACCTTGCCTATAGTCGTATATATCACCCAAAGATGTGCAATTTATATAGTTTATCCTAACAAACTCAAAAGCGTTATTTCCCGTTGCATCGTATAACTCGTAAGCTTTAGAGCCTGCACCCGTAACAGAGATAAAGTAATCTTTACCTAGTAAATTCCCGCTACCAATAACCGCAGATTCAGAGATAAACATAGTGTAGTTTGGTTCGCTAGATGTTAGCCCGCTAATCTCTAGGTTGTAACCCGTAAGACTAAGGCCTTCTACCGGAACGGTTATCTGGGTTGACCCCATATCAATAACACCGTTAATGAAATATTCTTTTGTTGGATCCAAGACTCCAGATAAGTCAGCAGCAGAATTAACGACAACCCGACCTGTCAAGTCTGTACCGTTAACAACACCTATAGTCTCGTTTATTTTTTCTCTAACTTCATTGTGCGATATCTCACCTGCCGGTGATGGTGGTAAAGTTGTTATAGTCATAATCTATCCTATCCATTCTTCTGAATCTACCCATAACTCACCATCAACCCAAGGTTGATTATTCGGCTGCTCGGGCGGTATGTATATATTAATGCAATCTGGGTTGTTCGGGTCTTTCTGCGCCAAAACATCAACACCGGTAAAGTTTAAACACTTAGCGCTACTAGAGATAATATCCCCGTCTTGCCTGATTTCAATTTTACCAGCGCCACCACCTGAGCCGCTATACTGCCTCAAGTCCATTTGGTTTTGAATGTCGCGTCTTAATCTATATTCAAACTCTTTAAATAGTTTATCTATTGCGCCTTGCTCAACATACTCAACAACCTCTTTAGGCTCGAAAACCTCGTTGATTGATATAGGTTGCTCAACAATAATATCACCGCGCTCTCGTATCGTTTCTTTTTCCACTACCGTTCGCGTTTCTATAACTCGCTCTGGTGTTGGTTTGGATTCGATAGCTAATACTTGTGATGATATAGCGCTCAGTTGCTTGTGTAATGCTTCAGATTGCTCTTTTATGGCTTTCTTGCTGTTACGCTTAGACTTGTTTATAGCATCGCCTATAACAGCGTTATTGGAGTCAACTATTGACGCAACTTGTATAACTGATTTTGATAAGTTTTCAATGTTAGCTTTGATGTTGTTGATAACATCTAGTTCACCTTGCTTCTCGATGGATTTGAGATTAGCTATGGCTTTAAGCCTAACCTTCTCAGACACAAAAGCGATGGCAGACTTGTCGCCGGCCTTCGCTCTTGATATGACCTCTAATAGTATAGATTCATCAATCATTATTGTTTACCTGATAGCACACCTAGTAAATCATCAGTGGGTAAAGAGTCGATAATTGCGTTGTACTTATCCAGTTCAGTGCTTGTCGCCGTATTTTCTGCTTTGGCTAGGTTTAGAACTGTTGCAGAGTCTTTATTTCTTATGTCGGCTACTGCTTTGCCTTCTTCAATAGATAGTTTATGTCCTTTTTGTTGAACTTCAGCAGCTTTTATATTTAACTCTTTATCTTTGAGCGCTAACTCTGTTTGCTCGTTGTTTGCTTTGATCAACTCAGCATTAGCTATTTTATCTTCTGGGCTTGGCTCTTTTGGTTGTTGTGCTGCTTGTTGTGCTGCCTGCTTCTCTTCATCAGTCATTTGATCGAATGGTATCATGCCAGCTTGTAGCATTTGAGCACGTTTGCGATCACCTAACTCATTCATGTAAGGAGCATCCATTGATTTAATAAGCAAGTCGCCGCCAGTTTGCAATATACTTGGGTCAACAGCTGCTAATTCTAGCATTGCCGCTCTACCTGCTTCTAGTTTGTTAGCAAATGCCTTACCAGCATCACATGAAACTTTATACTTACCTTTGTTTAATGTATTTACTCGTACCATTTCGCCTGATTGATTGTCATAAACCTCATCATTAAGTGTAACAATATTCTCAGCCCCATCAGCGCCAGTAATTGCCATTGTGCGCTTAGTATCGTAAACAGTAGGGATAGTTTGAACTAATATTTTACATGTTCTTTCAATGCCATTAACTAAAGCGTTAACCCATTTTTTAGTGCCGCCAATACCGCGGTCTACTTGTAAGCGTAATGCTTCTTCACTCATTCTAGCAGGTGACTTACCTTCCATAGCTTCAGATACATTTGCAGTATCTCTCATGCCCATAGCCATATCAGCTGATATATTAGTTAAGTGTGGGTTTACTTGTGAACCTGAAAGCTCTTGAACACCTTGTGGCATCTCTGGGTCAGGATTGAGGAATAGGACAGGGTCAGCACTAACGTTTAATGCTGCTATTTGCTTCTCGCTACCCTTTGCCATAGCTCTAGACATTACAAGCTTCTTACGAGGTGCTAGTGCGCCCTCTTCAATCTCTCTTGACTTGCCGTAATTAAACACGCGTTGATAGTCCATCATCTTCAAGACTAAACCACTGTATGTAATCTTAGAGCTTTCACCTAGTAGCTCATGATTACCGTATACGGTTACTACTGGCATTGTTCTGAATACTGTTTCACGCTCTTTTGATAGCATGCCGCCACCATCGAAGAATCTATGATAAATTTGATAGTCTTTAACTTCTTTCTCACGAACTACAGTTACACCTTGCTGTGCATACTCATCAGCAACCTTTTCAAAGTTGTCGTCTTTCTCTACAACTTCACCATTGGATAACTGGCAAACTGTACGTTTAGTTTCTTTTTTATAGTAACGCTCGCCAAAGGTGATAACTTCTGGTCGGTATTGATCCCAATGCTCACCCAAATCAGCATCACCAACACTTATGCCTTTACCATCAGGAAATTGCTTCTTATATTCTTCAGGAGATACAGATGTTAAAACGTAAGCGGCATCAGTATCTGAGCTATCAGGCTCAACCGATGTGTTACTAGTCCATACTCTGTTGATTGCGTTTGGTATAGCTTCAACAACTAAATCTTGGTCAAAGCTCCATTCATCTTTAAACTTAGCCTTAACAATCCAAGCATCAAACCCGCGCCTAATCATTCTTCTGCAAGCGTTACGATAAATACTGCCGGCTTTCGACTCTGCTTCAATAGCTCTAACCATTCCCTCATAAGTTAAAGCTATCTCTTTGGTAGCCTCACCACTAGCTGGCTTAACATTAGAGCCGAACTCCATATCTTCAACATCAGACATAATTGACTCAATAATAGGAGTCGTTCTATCAAATGTATATCGAGGTCTCTTTTGTGAGTCGATGTTACGAGCAACAGATTCTTCCCATTGCCCATCTTTATCTAATAGAAACCTGTCAGCTTCTCTAGCTTGTTGGCGTTGGTCTAGGTCTGATTCTTGATAATCACCTAGCTGCTGTAGCCAACTTCTATGCTCGTTATTGTCTTTATCGCTCGCCATTATTTAAGCCTTAGTAAATTGATGCAAAGTTTATATCGTCCATATTTATGTTGTTTATTATACTTGATTTATCAAAAGAAAGCACCGCAGCATCAAATAGGTTAGGTGAGGGGATTTTGACTCTTGAACCGTCAGGCATCTGAACGCCCTTTCTAAGCTCCTCTTTAGTGTAAAACTTAACCGTGTCGGCTGGTTTTGTCGGGGTTTTACATGCCTCTGCTTTTATCTTCTCTAACATTTCAGGTTTGATTGATTTACTGCAAAAACTAACAAGCGTGTCAGGGTCGTGGTATTTACCCTCGACAACAGCCTCCCATGTATTAAGTACACGTTCAGCAAAACCTATAATATTTTGAGCTTTCTTGTTAAAAAGCACGTCCTTGTTTTTGAGGTTATCATTCTTATTGGTAAGCATTGCCGTTTCGCTTTTAAATGGGGCGTTAGGGTCGTGTATCTCACTAGAGCCTTTATAGGCGTATATTTGCGTTTTCTTGCCTTTGAACGCCTTGTTTACATTATCTCTAAGTGTAGCGCCAAGACCGTCAGCATCATAGCCAAAGGAGTCAGCACCGAACATGATGGCTCTTTTGCATGCTTCGTCCATCTTCCTGTTGCCGTTGATGGCAGATATCTCATCAATACTGGTAAATACTATTCCTTGTCTTTCTGCGTATCCGCATTCATCCTCGCCACTATCTGACGGGTCACAAGATGCGATTTTAGCACCTCTTGGCTCTATTCCTAACTTAATGTGCGCATCTATACATGCAGAGAACATATCCTCAGATATAACAGAGTTGGCAATATCATCACAAAAATGGCCTTTCCAGATCCAGTTATACCTAGCTTTAGACATAATACCTCTCTTTACTTTTTGCTTGTCTTTTTCTAACTCTTGAGTTAAAGACGAATCCCACCTAAACCACGGGTTATCCTCATAACCAACCTTAACAACATAGTAATGCTCATCTTCATAAAACCCATGTTTATCAAGCTCGGCCTGAAAAGGAATTATAAACTCTTTGCTCATAGGGTCTTGTGATGATTCACTATTCCAAAGATACCAAAGCTCTGCACCTGGAGTGTCTCGCAATGTTGGTCCTAATGTATCTATAGTGTATTGTTTTGTCTTTGCGGCCTCTTCCATTAAAAATATTTTATAGTTAGAAGCGCCTTTCATGTCGATAATGTTTTGCATTCCACCAAAGGTAAACTTACCACCTGTTTTGTGGCGAATTTCCCAATGGCTAGGAACACTCCTAAATCCGGCTAAGCATAAATCCTTTATACTCTTCTCTATTCCTGCGTAGATAGATTCTTTTAATGACTTCATCCTCTCTCGTAATACGTAGACCTTGGTTCCTTGGCTGTTTACCTCACCAGCAGTTACATCTTGAGCCATTCTTGACTTTGTGCCGCCACGACCACCAAACATACATTTATATTTTTTATGCTTAAGTATCATTGGCTCAAGCTTTTCAATTAAAAGTATCGTCGGCTCTTCATCGGTCGGACTCATGTTACCTATAGTTCCCTTCCATCTCCTTATGATATTAGGAACCAATTCACCATCAATCTTGTCAACTCTGTCTACAATACCGTAAACAGAATGCTCCAGCATGCCTTGCTGTGCAAGCAATTGCGGCTCAATTATATCTAGCCTTTTACTTAGTGCGCTCATTAATCGCTTCCGTTTAGCGCTTTCTCTAACGCAATTATTCTTTCTTTGAGGTTGGTGAATTCTTCTATATCTATCATGCTTTTTATTGAGTTGATAAAAGTGTTTGCGATATCTGGTGGTATTTGGCCTCTTGCTGCAGCAGCCATTACTTGAGATGCTTGCACGTGCGGTTCTGCTCCTTCGTCAAAATCAAAGCTTATCATCTCACTAGATGGTTTGACACTAGCCCACCCTTTGTCAGCAAGTAATTTTAAACACATACCCTTGTTGGGATCTTCTGGTGAAAAGGCTATTTTAGATATATTCTCGAAGAATGCTATCTCTACCTGTTCCTTTGTAGGCTCTTTACCAAGCGACAGCAAGCTACTTACAGTCTTACTACGCATAGCCTCGATTATTATTGTTTTGTTAGACCTTCCGCGCGCTGGCATCTTGTCGCGGCTCTCTTTCGTTATAGTCGTGCTTGATTTAGCCATAGCCCACAATTAACCCACAAATAATTTAAATTATAACATAAAAAAGCTCAGTATATTACTACTGAGCCACCTTAACTAAGCCTTTGATTTAATAGCCTTTCTTTTTTGCTGGCTTTTTGGTTTTCTTCTTAGTGGTCTTTGTTCGTTGACCTCTTGAATTAACTGGCATAATTTACCTCTTTATTCATCGTTATATATTTAACCACTACCCTGAAAAGTTAACACCAGCCATAGCTAAAAATCCGAGTATAAAAAAAGCTGCAACAACAGGCCAAACCTTATCAAATCTATCTTGGTTCGTCTTGAGTCTGGAAAGTATTGGTCTAGCTATCTTAATAAATTCTTCGACCTCTTCGTTCTTGGCTTCTTGGTGTTTGTCTTTTTCCATCCTGACTGCATCCATAGTTACTAATTTGTCTACTGATTCCGTTAGGCTTGCTACCTGTGTTATCAGTGTGTCTAATAGTTTATTTGTGCTTGTTTCGCTCATTATGGGTAGTCTGCTTGATAAATTTGTTTTTAATTATATCAGCAAATGACAAAGTAAGCACTATTGCGCGTGTAATGCACAATAGAGTTAACGCAATGTCTGATACTGTCACCAATTCGCCTGTAAGGAATAAGCGAACAGATAAAGATAATATGAGCGTATAAAGCAAGATATTCGATATTGTTGTAAACAATTGTTTCATGCGCCCCATATATACCATCCATGCCGTAAAAGTAAGCATCGTAAGCTAGTGTAATTGACAGGATTAATATGATACCACAGGCTAGTTTTTGATAAAATGTCAGAGCATTACAAGAAATCACATAACTGTAAGTTGCGAATGTTAACAGGTACAAGCTAGCCTCGCTCAATGGGTCGAATAAACTCATTTCCATGAACATACAGCTAATAAAAAAAGCCGCCAAAAAGGAAGCTCTTTTAATTATAATTGACACAATAAGATAGGCCGCTAGCAGTTCGCTATTTGCGCTTCTTGCTGGTATCAGTTGAAGTGCGCTTTCGCTTAGTAGTGGAAACCATTCTAAAATACTCATTAGTTATAGGGCCTTTAATTATATCACTTAACAAACTTTCTTACGATACCCTCAACAGCTCCACCAGCAAAATAAAAACTTAATACCAGTATAAAGGCGCTACCCATATCGCCATTTAAAAAAGACGTTATCCTTGATGTATCTAAAATCTTTTCGGTGAACACGTCAGCTATATAAATCAAGCCGGTAATAAACCATAAACTAACGTAAGGTATACTGACCACTAAAGCAAGCCAACGCTGAGCTATTTTGTACGGCTCATAAAGCTTAAGGAAATTCATTTTTGCTGATGATTTTTCCTCGTCAGTAAATACCATTGCATCAATACCATCAATACCAGCATCAATAACCTTGTCACTACCAAATAGTGTTGACCATATACTCATAACTAGTGCCTCTCTATTGTTAACATAAAGGTTTCGCCGCCAAGTATATTCATTAACTTAACGTAAGCATTCTTACTAGATAAACCTGCAAATCGCTTACCTTTAAGTGTATCAAGCATACCAAAAGTGCTTACAGGTAAAATGCATCCTAAAGTGTCATCTGTAGTGTTGCCTTTATGTATTAGTATATCAGTTCTGCCTACTACATTTTTAATCTTGTAACATGGTCCGTACTTTGGTGAGTTAGTCATTGCAACCTGATAATCTCCGCCAGGTATACAGCTAATATTTTTCTGGTTTTTTAGCCAAGGTAATTCCATAGTGTGACAAACCAATTCTTCATCATGGTAAGCCTTGCCCATTGTGCATACGTTGTTTGAAAACGTTACTAGCTTTATTTTAATCATTCTCAATCTCTCTAAGTTAGTGACGATAAGTGGAAGCTTACCGTCTTTAGTTGTTAGTTTACGCATTAAAGATTTGCTTTCTTTATTGCTATAACCTCTTCAGCGGTGAATCCAGAATTTTTCAGTTTAATCATGTCATCAACCGATGTCGTTTTGACCTCCTGTTTTATTTCTACAGGAATCCAGCCTGGCATTGTAGTCACTAAAGTTCCTAGGTTATCTTTTATTTCACCAGTTACCGGGTCATACTCTAAATATTGCTTATTCATTCTTACTCTCTCCTATCGTTTAAATTATTTAACCTTCACTTAAAGGGACGCAAGCGCCCTTTAGTTTTTAGTTAGTGTGCTTAATCTAAATATCCGTCTTGCATCTTAATGCCCCTTATTTTTCCTTGTCTAATTTTGCCCAAAAGCTCCATAGCTTGAGGTACATTTATTTGTTGGCAGCCGTGAAACATAAGATCAAAAACAGTATTTTCAATCTTTCGCGGTGTTTCGTCAGCACCACTAACAACGGCTTCAACGGGATTGCTAACAGTTGGTTCTTTTGCTTGTTCGTTCATTATATTTACTCCAGTGTTCTTTAATAAGTTTAGGGTTACTTCTCGCAACCCATTAAGCTAAGGTTATGTTACTAAACCAAGCTTGGCTTTACACCCCAACAAAACCACTTCAAACAACTCTGGTTTATCGTTAAACCAATTAGTTAAAGTCTGCAAGCTTTGCCCTGTCAATTCACTAACTTGAGTTAGGCTTTTTAAACCCAACTCTTTAGCTTGTTTGCTTGCTGTCATATCAATCCTTACTACTGCCGTATGTTATCGCGTAGCCTGCAATGTTAGATAATTGAAACTCAATATACCCGCTAGTCATATTTATTCGCAAAACCTTCTTATCAACAGTAAATTTACAATCTTTATATGTAATGTGGTGCGCATTAGTAAAATGCACCACAATCGAATTAACCACACCAGCACCTATCATATTATCACCTTTTAAGTTGGGGCATTGACGGCAAAAGCCGCCTAAACCACAAGTTCCGTTATCATCAATACATTGCATTAGTACCACTTAACGCAATCAATCATTGCTACTTGCTCATTTAAATGCTCCGCTAAAGTCAGCCAGTTTCCTGAAGAATTAGAAAGCGACTGAACCAAATACAAAGAACCATCTTTAACAACCCTCATAAATTCAGGTCTTGTTTGTGTCATTTATCCCAAGCGATCATATCTGACATTTCTATCATTTCACCATCATGAGTATAATAATCACCTTCATTAAAATCATACCAGCCGCTAGCAAACTGATTCGCTCCATCAACATCAATAGCAATAAGTATTTCCCTTTCGTCACCCGGTTTATGGTCTGGCTTGTTCATGTACATATTTAATTTCACCCTTTGTGTAGTTAGCCTTATAACAAGGCAATTAATCGGGACAAAACAATTTTGCCCATTATTGTGTGGTTATGTTACTATGGTAATTCTTTCATTATCGTACCGACAACAGAGTCCGTTATGGCTTTAAATGTGTTGCACCTAAGATCTGTTTGCTTACTAAAATTTGTTCCTCTGTATTTTTCAACCCACTCATTATTAAGCTCTTCCGCAGTCATAGGGTTTTCAACTCCACCTAAAGACTTTTCGTAAGTTAAAAGCGCCTTGGCTATTAACTCAGTTAATTGATCTGCTTTTTTATTTCTATTCATTTTTTATATCTCCTATCTAGTTCGCAACATAACAAGCAAAGCAAATTAAAGCGGACTTGCTACGCTGCACCGTTTATTTAAAAGATTATCTATCGTTAATCTTAATCAGTATGTAAGCTACTGCTAAGTTATTACAGCGCTCGCATATGTATTTGTTATGGCCTAGTGAATAATAGCCGCAACCGATAAAAAGATTATTCCTGCAAAACTTACAGCGTCTTTGTGTGTGGGTTGTGGCTATATTCATATTAACCTCTACTTTATTGGTGCAATCCACTTCCTTGTGATATTGCGTTAATTGTTATTGACCGTGACGGTTGTTAAAGTTGTGGCTTTGCTGCTGCCCTTGGTTATTAAACCCGCCTTGGTTCTGCTGCTGATTCTGTTGAAATCCGCCGTTATTTTGCTGTTGTTGGTTGTTATTCTGCCCTTGATTTTGATTATCATCTTCAAAGATAGATACCATTAACATATCACGCTGTTGACCGCTGGTTTTAGCAGCTAAAGCATTCTGCTTAATCAATACGCCAGCTAGTGATACGCTAGGGTCTAATAGCATATACTCGCCATTATCGTTATTAAGAATCACACCAAGCTTTGTATACTCGCCCTTAGTCTGTCCGTCTTTTTGATACTCACCTGTTTTTGCTACAATACGTTTTGCCATTTTCTATTTACCTTCTTTAGTAGTTAATTGTTCAATTAATTGATTCATCTTTTCAACGAATTCGTATACTTTGATTTTCATTTCTTCAATATATTCTTCATCACGCTCAACTCTTTGCTGTAAATAACCAGCTTCACAATCAAGACGAGGATCAAAGCTTACGAAGTCGCACCATTGACGCTCAGTAACCCATAATTGCATCTGTATCTGTGCTTTATAGTCTGCGCTGTAGTCATCAGATAAAGCGCGCTTAAGTTGCGTTGTGGTGTTCGGGCATTTAATCTCAAGCAAGCCATCGTCACCAACTAAACCATCTGGCGAAATACCTATTTGATCGTTATGCTCGACAAATGCAACTTCTTTAACCGATACAAAGCCATTATTAACTTCATACATCGATCGCGCTTGTGGTTCTGTTTCCGTACCCCATCGCATAGCATCGTTTTCAAAAAATGGTTTAGGCTCGCCAGTTAACACATCTGCTATCAACTCCATCATGTAGCTTTCTGCTGTTTTGCTTGGAGAATTGCCACGCCCTTTTGATAATACGTCTTTTACTCTTGAGGCGGTTACTTTTCCTAGTCGCATTGATAGCCATTCCGCGCTCCCTTGTTCGCATGATTCAATAATATTCATGATGCAGCCTTAAGCACTTTTTCAAAATCCTTGGAAAGTATTTCATTAAGATTGTTGAATTTAAATGCTCCGCAAATCTTTATGCCTTTTTCTGTGTACCTGCCATCATTGTCACAAAGCAAAGGGAGTAATTGATCTACTTGTCCAGCATCAATAGTTAATTCAATTTTCTTTGAACCGTCACCTTCATACTCTCCGTTAATATCCTCGCCAGCCCATAAATCAATACCTAAACCATGAAGCGCTATAGCTTTGGTTAATGCTCGCATTTGGCTTTTATTTATGTCATTAGCCTTCGGGCTTGTTGCGGTTTGGTTTTTAAAGTCAAGAACTGGCATCATTTGTGTTTTCACAATTCCGCTGATAGTTACTGAGCATTCAACAAAATAACCAACCTCAGTTTTTAAAAATGGTAAGTGATCCCACTTCGTCATCTCCCATGTCATATCAGGAAATAGCTTTGAAGCCTCGCGAACTGCGTTAGACCATGAAAGATAATCAAAGTTACCTTTTTTAGCTGTTAACTGGCTTACGTCAACATTATTTAATATTTTGAAAACTTCATTACTCATTACTGCTCACCCTTAAATTGCACGCTTAATACTTCACGGTAAATATTGATAACATCAATTACATCTCTAGCTGTCTTAACATCGTTTCTATTTACTAGCGCTAACACAGCGTCTAATGCGTTTATTTTGCTAGCGTTATCATCTGCTAGTACTTTGTTTAAATCTTTCATAACTCTCTCCAGTTATTTGTTAAGTGCCAGTTACTCCTTAAAGAATTTATTCAAACGCGCCTTTACTGGGGACAACTGGCAAAGCTGCTTGGCTCGTTGATGTGGTTAATATTAAGCTATATTAATTATATTGCAAGTATTATTTGCTATATTTAGTAAATTAATTTAATATTATCTCAACTTAACAAAAGAAAGGAATAATATGAAAATCTCAACAATACTATTAACAGCAATGGCAAATAAGGGCATCAAGAACGCAACTGAGCTATCTAAACTTACCGGCGTAACATACGGCACAGTGGCGAGAGCGATTAACAATGAAAACGTTGGTATAAAGGTTGTGGTTGAGTTGCTTGATTATATGGGATACCAACTTAAAGCAGAGGTGAAGTAATGAGTTTTGAAAAAGCATGTGTCGAACAACTAATCAAAAAAATGTTCTCAGGTGATCACTTTAGTATTTGTGATTTAGATAAATTAGGCGAAATGATGGGGGTTAGCGTTAAATCCCATCAAAACTATAAATTTTTATCGGCTTTGCATTGCGTTGACTTCTGCGATATGGACTCAACTATAACCTCACAGCTAGAGGCAAGAGTAGCCGAATGCCTAACAGATAGAAAATTTAACCCAGCCACATTATCCAGCCTTGTAACCGCTGAAGGTCGTGATTTTCAATTTACTGAGGATAGATATATTGATACACCAAAGCAAGATAAAAAGGTTATAGGTTTTTTTAGTAGAGGTAATAAATAATGACTTACATGAATTCTATTGGGCCTGAAGAAATAAGCCGCCGTAAATCTGTTAGTGACGCTAAAAATGAAACTGAAGAACTAACATTTCCGCAATCAAAGGTGATAGTTAAATCTAAAGCATGTATAGCTTATGGTGATTATGTTGAGCGTAAGCGCCTTAATGATGAGTTAAAAGAAGTATGGGAGCATTGATATGAACTATGAACAACAAGCGTTAGAGTTAATTAAAGAGAATGAAGCGTTAAAGTCTCAGGTTAATATGACTCGTGAGCAACTTCAAAATACCATTGATTACATATGGGCGTTCGAAGGTAAGTTTTGTGATTTTGGTGAACACCTATGGCAGTCAATGCCACAGACCAAATTAAACTACAGCAATGCTAAAGCTATGATCGATAAAACCCCTGAACAATGCCTTAACTCTATTCGTACGAGTGCTATTCGTGACTTAGCAACAATGGAATGCCCAGTTAGTGGTTACATAATCACTAGCGAAGAAAGTCGTAGGCAGATGATTGGATGGGCTGACTTTGAAGATGGGTGCAATAATGAAAAAAGCAGCTAATTACATACTAGAAGCTATATGCAACATACTTGAATATTAAGGTCAGACTATGGATTTACCAAGTAACCATTTTTACTTTAAGTACCCTATTGCATGGGATTCCAACCTATTATTAAGTATTCAAAAAGCGTTAGACATTGAAGGCTATTTTGTGGAGTTGCATGACATAGAACCAAAATGTAATGAGGCTGGTGACTGCTACCTTGCCATTATTGATTACTACGTAAAGTTACAATGAATATTAATTAAAGGCCGCTTATCGTGGCCTTTTTTGTACCTGGAGAATGATCATGAACAAGAAAGATATTAAAGAATATCAAAGAAGCTTAAAGCCTTGGGCACCAAAACACGATGTAACTATGGTTGATGTTATTGTATCAGGTTATGTTGATGAAGCTGTTTATGCTGTAGATGCAATTATATTTAAGATGATAGGTAATAAAAAAGCCTAGCTGATTAGACTAGGCTTCTAAGGAGAGAGTATAAGCAACGGATGAACATTGGTTATACTCTAATTGTAGCATGTTATTTACTCTGGTGCATAATCACCGTTCAACAACTTATTACTGAACATGTTCGCTAAGTACAAGCAATCCTTTTGATCAAGGTTATTAGTTGATCTAACATCTAAATAACCCTCCTTATCCCAGCCGATAACAAGTACTGATGTGTAATTATCCTTAGCCTTTTCCAGCACGGTATCAGCATCAAGTGATACCTCACCCGTTTTAAATTCAACCTTTGTGACGTTTTTCATCCTGCTTACTCCTTAAGCGTTAAATTGGCTAGCTTTTCAGAAAGAATCTCTACTGGTGATTTACCTCCAATTATATCGTAGTACTCACCATCACCAAGGTACTGCAAAAAATAGTGCTTACCCTCGCCTATCGCCTGCTCAAGAGTTGGTGCATCAACACCCCACAACCCTTTAATACAATCAATAGTCACCCTTCCTGTTTTTATTTTTATCTTTGCGCACTTCTCAAACTTTTCGAATTCTGTTAGTTTCATCTTGTTACTTCCTTTATATAGTTTTAGTTAAACGTAATCTAGCAAGCTATCAAAGTCGTATTTAGCCTGAACATAGGCTTGACGCATGGCTTGCTCAATAGCCCGTTCATTTCTTAATCTCTTAGCGCCATCAACATCGACACCTTGCTTTCTATTGGTTTTTATTGCTTTGCGTAGATGGTTTATAACCTTGTCGCAATCGGCAATTTTTAAATCATAATGACCTTTCATCTTTTCAATTTCTTGTTGCATCATCCTGCTTACTCCTTA